>Ga0194060_10000826_pt1 | contig 22596 bp, 18 predicted proteins | sample SepL225m_MetaG_FD_163427 | JGI IMG/M metagenome (GOLD analysis project Ga0194060, IMG submission 163427) | Anoxic zone freshwater microbial communities from boreal shield lake in IISD Experimental Lakes Area, Ontario, Canada - Sep2016-L222-5m | ecosystem: Environmental > Aquatic > Freshwater >... | reverse complement strand
GCATTAGGGGGAGTGTGCCCTCTTTCAACGCCGCACAAAAGTCAGTCATCCTTTTTGCCCGCCGTGATTCCCAGCGCCTTGAGCTTGCGGTACAGATGGGTGCGCTCAAGGCCGCTTTTCTCGGCCACACGGGCGATCGAACCGGCTTCACGCGCCAGAAGCTGTTCGAAATAGGCGCGCTCGAACGCTTCGCGCGCTTCCCGCAGCGGCATCTCAAGCGGCAGCGGCACCTGTGCGCCGGAAGCGGGATGGAACTGAGCCGACACCCGCTCGACATCGGCCACGCCAATTTCCTCCTCCAGGGCGGTAAGAGCCAGATTCCTCACTGCGCCCTGCAGATCCTCCAGATTGCGCGGCCAACGGAACTGGCGCAGGGCGTTAAGCGCCGCAGTGGAAAAATGACGCTGCGGGCAATGCCTCGCCTCCACCAACTGTGCCAACAGAATGCCGGCGATATCGGGAATATCCTCGGCGTGTTCGCGCAGCGCCGGGAGCACCAGCGACAGTTCGGACAGACGGGCGAGCAGGGCCGCGTCGAACCCGAATTCGATGGCAAGGCGCGTCGGCTCCTCTGCGGTGAATGAGACGATTCGGGTCCTGGTTTTTTCCTGCTTGCCGAGGATAAAAGCCAGATTCTTTTGCTGCGCGCGCGTTAGGGTAGCCAGTTCTTCGACGAATATCAGGCCGCTTGCGGCCTGCTCGAGCAAATCCTGCGGCGTGTCGATCGACGCCGCGTCCGCCACTATCCAGGGCGTATTGGGCTGGTGCAGGTAGCGTGCGAACAGTTCCGGCATGACCCCGGCCTCACCGCGCAACAGCACCGGCACGGATAGGGTGGCGATCTGCGCCAGTCGCTTGCGCAGATCGACCAGTAGCGCCGAGCGGCCCAGGCTCAGCAGCGTGAGCCCTGCCTGTGCCTGGCCGCCACCACTTCGCAATGCGCGTTTCACCGTGGCAAGCAGCTTCTGCAATGCAATGGGTTTTTCCAGGAAATCTATGGCTCCGATGCGGGTGGCTTCAACCGCAGTTTCGATTGTGCCGTGTCCGGACATCATCACCACCGGCATGGTGAGCTGGCCGTTCGCCGCCCATTCCTTGAGCAGGGTGATACCGTCGGTATCCGGCATCCAGATGTCGAGCAACACCAGGTCGGGTCGCTCCGCCCTGCGCAGCGCCCGCGCGTGCGCTGCATCTTCTGCCAGTTGCACCGTGTGGCCCTCGTCCGCGAGAATTTCAGACAGCAATTCGCGTATGCCGATTTCGTCGTCGACGACCAGTATCTGGGACATCAGGCCGCCTTTGCCGATTCGTGTTGCAGCGGCAGCGTGACGCTGACACTGGCGCCTCGACCGGGCAGATTTTCGACACTAATCGCGCCGCTGTGTTCGTCGATGATCTTTTTGACAATCGCAAGGCCCAGCCCGGTGCCTCTGGGCTTGGTTGTTACATAGGGCTCGAACACGCGGGTCATGATAGCCTCCGGAAAACCGCATCCATTGTCGCTGATTCGGAGCCGGGCAAAGTTGCCCGCGCGCTCGGTTTCGACTTCGATGCGCGGGCTGGCGCTGCCGGCGAGGGCGTCCTGCGCGTTCTGCAATAAATTGTGTATTACCTGGCGCAGTTGCGTCGGGTCGCCAGTAATCGGCGGCAGTCCGGATTGCAATGCGGGCTGCGCCAGGGCGCCGGCATGTTCATACAGGCCGAGCACCTCGAGCACCAGCGCGTTAAGGTCCAGCGGCTGCAGGCTTGGCGCTGGCGTGCGCGCATATTCACCGAAGTCGTCCACCATTCCTTTCATCGCTGCGACCTGGTTGATGATGATCTCGGTGGCGCGGTTGAGCGTAGCTGCATCCTCGTGGGCGAGTTTGCTTGCGAGCTTCGCCTGCAGGCGTTCGGCGGAGAGCTGAATCGGTGTGAGTGGGTTCTTGATTTCGTGTGCCAGGCGTCGCGCTACTTCGCCCCAGGCGGTGGCCCGCTGCGCCTGAACCAGTTTGGTGACGTCGTCGAACACGACCGAATACCCGCCGCCGCTCGCGCGTGGCAAGACCGATCCGCGCACCAGCAGCATGCGATCGGCAAGTTCCAGCTGTTGTTGCCAGGTCTGCTCGCCGTGCTGCTTGAAGCCTTCGACTATGGCGAGCGCAAGCGGTTGCAGCCGTCGCCAGTCGGCGAGGGTCTGGCCCTTCAGGCCGTCGAAATCTTCCCGCAGGATGGCACTGGCCCCGTGATTTGCCGTGCCCAGCCGCAGTTGTTCATCGAATACCAGCACACCGGCGGATAGATTGGCGAGGATGTTCTCGAGATAAGCCTTTGCTGTTTCGAGCTCGGCACGGCGAGATTCCGCCACAGCGCGCGCGTCGTCCAGCTGCTCGGTCATGCTGTTGAACGATTGGGTGAGAATGCCCAGTTCGTCGCTGCTGGTGACTTGCGCGCGGCGGCTGTAATCGCCGCGCGCCACCGCCTGGGTGCCCGCGGCGAGCAGCGCCAGGGGTTCTGACAGGCGAGCCGATAGCAGGAAGGCGAGTGCTGTTGCTGAGAACAGGGTCAGCAGCAACGTCAACGTCAGCGTAAGTATGTAAATTTCCTTCAATCCCTGTCGCGACAGCGATAGCTCTTTGTAATCGCGGTAGACCTCCTGCACCGCTTCCGCGTCGCGTGCCAGCGTAGGCGGCACCAGCTGCAGCAGCTGCAGCAGACGCTCGTCTTCGGCGATGCTGAGCGCAGCCACCGGAACCAGCACCCGCAGGTTCAATCCATTGTCGGGCGCGCCTTCGAGCGCGGAGTAACCGCGGCTTTGCCGTGTCTGGCGCTGGATGCCCGCGGAGGGCAGCGCAGGCAGGAGCCTGCCCACCCCCTTGCTTGCGCTGGCGATGACGTTGCCGTTCGAGGACAAGAGTAGCGCGTCGTCCACACCCGCCTGTTCGCGCAGCCGATTGAGCAACACGACCTGCTGCGCTGGCGACTTGTCGGCAAGCTCCACCGCTATTCGGTGCGCCTTGTCCCGCAGTTCTGTGAGCATCAGGTCGAGTGCGGTTCGGCCGAGATTGAGTCCGCCTTCCAGTGCGTTGTCCACGCGTACGTCGAACCAGGATTCAATGCTTTTCGCCATGAACTGCAGCGACACGACATATACCAGCCCTCCGGGGACGATAACCATGGGCAGAAACATGAGCAAAAAGCGCAGCGTCAGACGCGAGCCGAACACACGTGTGCGCAGCTTGGCTGTGAGAACCCACAACTGATAGCCGATCAAGGCCAGCAGCGCCGCTGCGAGGGCCGCATTCATCCCTAGCAGCAACGCGTAGTGGCGGGAGAACAAGGCCGTATTGCCGCTGGCTGCCGCCAGCAGGAATAACAGGATCGCCCCCAGTGCCACGCTGCAAATAAGCAGGTATTTCATTGTGGTGGCTTCTCCGTCACCGGTGCGCTGATCTTGAATGGCCAGCGCCGCCAGTCGGATGCTAGGTTCCATTCACGGCTGGTGAGCGCGTTCACCTGAAACGGCTTGGGCAGTTGGGTCACGTCGAGCCGCATGCGTATCGCCGCCTGGTAATCCGCTCCGGCGCTTGCCTCCCCCGGCTCCAGCACGTGCCAGGAGCGTACCCGGGAGAGCACCCGCAGCGCCTCGGTCAGCGTGGAAAAACTCTGATAAAGGGCGCCGCTCGATATCCGGTATTGACGGGTAAGTGCGTGATAGGACAGGCGCAGCATGAGTTGTCGGCTGATTTTATCGTCCAGCCAGTACCAGCGCTTTCGCGTCAGATCGAATTCGACCTCGAAATACAGCGCCACCCCTTTGTTTATCGCATCTTCCAGCCGGGGGTTCAGTTCGATCTGGAAATCGGCATCCAGGGCGTAGCCTTCGTCGTTGCCCTCGAGCGAGACGTGGCTGATCCCAATGCTGTTGGCGAACGCGCACGCGGACCAGCCGAACAGCAGCGCCAGCAATAGCGAAGCGAGCAGCCGCGGGCTCATTTCTTGGGGGCTAGTTCAGTCATTTCTAAACGGCCCATGCCATCGGAAGGTATGAGGGGATGTGCCACGAGAGGTCTCGATCCATTTTGAGGGAAATCCCCCTCAGGGGATATTCCCTTATATTGTGATCTAGTTCCAGAGCTTTTCCAGCAGCGCATAGAAAAAGCCATCGCGCCTCGCGTCAGGCAGGATCTGGCCTTCCCCGAGCCCGAACAGCGGCAGTCGGCGGGATCCAATGCTGCGTGCCAGGAATGATTCGATCGCTTGCGCATTTTCCTGCGGGAACACGGAGCATGTCGCATACAACAATTTACCACCGGGCGCCAACTGTTGCCACAGCACATCCAGCATCCGGCCCTGGGTCGCCGCAAGCGAGGCAATGTCGCTTTCGCGCCGCAGCCATTTGATGTCGGGATGGCGTTTGACTACGCCTGACGCGGTGCAGGGAGCATCCAGCAGGATGCGCTCGAACAGGCCTTCGTCCGACCACCCGGCGGGCAATGAACAGTCGGCACAAATGACACGCGCAGAAAAACCGAGACGTGCGAGATTGTCGCTGATGCGGGGCGCGCGCGACGGGTCACTGTCCAGCGCCGTAAGCGCGCAATCGGCGAGCTCGAGTATGTGCCCGGTCTTGCCGCCCGGGGCGGCACAGGCATCGAGCACACGCATGCCGGGCCGAACGTCGAGCAGCGGGGCGGCGAGCTGGGCGCCGGCGTCCTGTACCGATACCTCACCCGCGCTGAAACCCGGAAGAGATTCAATCGGTACCGCCCGCTCGATTAGAATCGCCTGCGGTCCGATGACTTCGCCCTTGATGCCGCGCTCCCCCAGCTTGGCCAGATATTGCTCGGTCGCGAGACGGCGTCGATTGATGCGCAAAGTCATGGGTGGATGGAGGTTGCCTGCGTTCAGAACCGATTCCCAGCGCTCCGGCCATGCGGCGCGCACGCGGTCTATCCACCATTGGGGGTAGGAGTAGTGGGCGGTGTCGGAGGTGCAGCGCGCAACAAGAGGGTTTGCCTCGCGCAGATAATTGCGCAGCACGGCGTTGGCAAGGCCCTTGGCCGCGGGTTCAAGCCGCGCCACTGCGCGCACTGCCTGGTCCACCGTGGTATGGCTGCTGCGCGGCCGTGCGCGCAATTGGTAAAGCGCAGCCAGCAGCAGCGCATACAGCGTCGGCTTGACTGGTTTGCGCAGCAACTGCGCGAGGAGCGCCTCTAGCAGGCCCAGGTTCCGCAACGTGCCGTAGGCCAGGTCCTGCACCGCAGCGCGCAGGCTGGAACCGGGCTCTAGCCCGGCAACTGCGTCCGTCAGGCTGCGGCCGGCGCGTACCTGTGCAATGGCCTCGCCGGCCGCGTATAGCGCTAACTCGAGATTGGCGGATCTGGACAAAGGATGAAGCGGCACTGCAAGCACAAGCCTGCTGCGCCACACCGGTTAGGAACGAACCACGCATCCTACACCGGGTACGGGGCGGAGAGAACCGGGTTGTCGGATCAGGCCATCGCGCGCAAGCGGGCGATGCGCTCCTCGGTAGCGGGGTGGGTGCTGAACAGATTCTGCATACCGCCACCCGACAGCGGGTTGACGATCATCATCTGCGCCGTGGCCGGGTGTGCTTCTGCCGCCTCCATTGGCAGGCCTTGGGCGTAGCGCTCCATTTTCGCCAGCGCGTCAGCGAGCGCGTTCGGATCGCCGCAAATTTCGGCCCCGCCGCGATCGGCCTCAAATTCGCGACCACGCGAAATCGCCATCTGGATCAGCATGGCTGCAATCGGCGCCAAGATCATCACGATCAGCCCGACAAGTGGATTGGGGCGCTCGCTATCGCCGCGCCCGCCGAACAGGAAACCAAACTGGGCGATCGAGGAGATCGCTCCGGCTACGGTCGCGGCAATGGTGGATATCAGTATGTCGCGATGCCTGACGTGGGCCAGTTCGTGTGCCATTACGCCGCGTAACTCGCGCGCTGTCAGCAACTGCAGAATGCCGGTGGTTGCGGCCACAGCGGCATGTTCGGGATTGCGCCCTGTGGCGAAAGCATTGGGCTGGGTTTCGTCGATAAGGAATACGCGCGGCATGGGCAGTCCGGCGCGCTGCGACAATTCCCGCACCACGCCATAGAACTGCGGCGCGCTCGCAGCATCGACTTCCCGTGCGTTGTACATGCGAAGTACCATCGCGTCGGAGAACCAATAGGCGTATATGTTCATTGCGCCGCCGAGCGCGAACGCAAGCAGCATGCCGTTTGCACCGCCGAAGGCGGCACCAACGACGCCAAACAGGGCGACGATGCCAGCCATCAGGATGGTGGTTTTTAGCCAGTTTCCAAACATCCCGGGTTTCCTCGCTATATTGGTTGTCGAAGCCGTTAGATGGTGGTATTTGCGGAAAATTCAAACCGTTCGCCCGCGGCAAGTGGGAAGCCGGCGAGGAACTGCGCCGCAGCCAGTTTCTTGCCCCCGGCGCGCTGCAACTCCAGCACGCACAACGACTCGGAGCCGCAGGCCACGACGATGCCTTTGGCGCCAGCTTCAAGTATGGTGCCCGGCATTCCCTCTGCGGCGTTCACGGTAGTGCGCCATACTTTCAGTCCGACGCCTTTCGCCATCGTGGCGGCGCCGGGTAGCGGGTTGAAGGCGCGAACCTTGCGCTCGATCACCTTCGCAGCTTCGCCCCAATCGATCTCGGCCTCGGCCTTGGAGATTTTTGCGGCGTAGCTGGCGCCTGCAGCCGCTTGCGGCCGGGGGCACAACGTACCGCGCCCGAGTTGCGCCAGGACGGTCACCACCAGTTGCGCACCCAGTCCGGCCAGCTTTTCATGCAGGCTTGCGCTGTCGTCGCTTTCCCCAATGGCTACTGATTCGGCGGCGAGTACCGGACCGGTATCCAGGCCCCGGTCCATCTGCATGATGGATATTCCGGTGCGCTCATCGCCGGCGAGGAGCGCGCGTTGGATTGGCGCCGCGCCGCGCCAACGCGGCAGCAGAGAAGCGTGGATATTGATTGCGCCCAGACGCGTGATTCTGAGTACTGGCTCTGGCAGTATCAGTCCGTATGCTGCGACTACCATTGCGTCCGCGTCAACTGCGCTCAGGCGCGCCAGCGTCTCCTCGTCGTTTAATCGGGCGGGTTGATACACTTCCAGACCGTGTTCCAGCGCCAGCGCTTTGACCGGGCTGGGCGCGAGTCTAAGCCCCCGGCCTGAGGCCCTGTCGGGTTGAGTAAGCACCAGCGCGATGTCATGCCCCGCGAGCTGCAGCGCTGACAGGCCGCGCGCGGCGAACTCTGGAGTTCCGGCGAAAATGAGGCGCATCGGGGCAGGGGCAGGCGGAAAACTAAGCGCTCTGGCGCTGCAGCTTCTGCATTTTGGCTCGGATGCGTGTTTGCTTCAGCCGCGACAGGTATTCCACGAACATCCGGCCTTTCAGGTGATCCATCTCGTGCTGGATGCATACTGCGAGTAAGCCGTCGGCTTCCATGCTGAAGCTCTCACCGTCCAGCCCGCGCGCACTCACAGTGATGTGTTCGGCGCGCGCGATTCTCTCGTATATGCCGGGTACCGACAGGCAGCCCTCTTCGCAATCAGCTACTCCGTTCGCAGCGACAATTTCCGGATTGATCAAGGTCAGAAGCTTGTCGCGCGTTTCCGACGTATCGATGACAATTACCTGTTTGTGCACGTTTACCTGAGTGGCAGCAAGACCCACGCCGGGTGCGGCGTACATCGTTTCCGCCATGTTCGCGACTAGAGTACGGACGTTTTGATCCACATCCCCCACCGGCGAAGCGATCTTGTGCAAGCGGGCATCGGGATAGCGCAGAATGTGTAGGCGAGACATAAAAACTTGCTAATTGAACGGATTAGGTGCTAAATTTAATGAAGTCTGTAAAAAGCGTGCTAGACTTTATATGATTCAGCCCCCTATTTAGATAAGTTCGAGGCTTCTATGCGCAAGTTTACCATATTCGCTCTGTTAGCCGCCTTGGTGGCTGCCCCCCTGATGGCCCAGCAGCGTTCGGACATAAAGTTGCAGGACAACGCGCCCGATCGCTATGTCGTGGTGCGGGGCGATACCTTGTGGAGCATCGCCGCCAAGTTTCTCAAGGATCCGTGGCGCTGGCAGGAGGTGTGGAAACTCAACCGGGATGAGGTCAAGAATCCACACTGGATTTTTCCCGGCGATGTGATCGTACTCCAGCGCTCCGCGCCAGAACCTGAACTAAGTATGGGCGACACAGTAATGCTGTCGCCGCGTGTGCGCATTGAAGATACCGGCAAAGAGGCGATCCCCAGCATTCCGCCCAGGATTATCGAACCTTTCCTTACGCGCCCGCTGGTGATCGAACCCGATGGCTTGGACAAGGCCCCGCGCATAATCGCTGCGCAAGCCGACCGCGTTTATCTGGGCTCGGGCGATGTGGCTTACGCCAGCGGCATCAGCGAGGCAAAAGTCGACAGCCTGTGGCAGGTCTACCGCCCGGGCAAGCCGCTGGTCGATCCTGAAGGACAGAAGACGCTGGGTTACGAAGCTATATTTCTTGGCGACAGCAAGGTAATCAAGGCCGGTGAACCGGCAACCCTCCAAATCTTCGGCGCGCAGCGCGAGATTGGCAAGGGAGACCGGCTGGTCGCCGCAGGTCCTCTGACGCTGGTCAACTACGCGCCGCATTCGCCGGCGACGAGGCTTCAGGGTCGAATCATTGCCACCCGCGATGGTTTGGGCGAGACCGGTCCGCAAAATGTGGTTACCCTCAATAGGGGCAAGCGCGATGGGCTTGAACCCGGTCACGTGCTTGCCGTGCTGCGCCTAGGCCGCACCAATCTGGAAACGACCCCCAATCGCGCATGGTTCGGTGCGGACAAGGTCGCGGCCGCGAAGTTGCCGGACGAGCGTTACGGCTTGGTCTTTGTTTTCCGCGTGTTCGACCAGGTCTCCTACGCCCTGGTCATGTCGGCGAGCCGCCCGGTGCAGAACGGTGACGTCGTAACCACCCCCTGAGCTGCAGCGGGGAACAAGGGACTCCGTCCTTCCGACCGCGGGATTTCAACTGCATAAAACACGATGCAGCCCGATGCCGAACTCGCCGCGTGGATCAAGCTTAGCCTGGTACCGGGACTGGGCGGCCAAGGCCTGAGAAAATTACTCGTCGCCTTCGGGCTGCCGCAGCAGGTTCTGGCCGCAGGCAGAACCGCACTTTCACGGATAGTCTCCGCGGAAATTGCCGACCGGATCCGTTCCGATCTCGATGCTGCAGCCGTCGATGCCGTCCTCGAATGGGCCGCGGTGGACGACCACGCGGTCCTGACGCTTGCCGACTCTGATTATCCGCGGCTGTTGCTGGAGATCCCGGACCCGCCTGCAGTTCTGTATTTGCGCGGCCGGCGCGAGCTGATCGGGCGGCCCGGCCTCGCTGTGGTCGGCAGCCGCAATGCCACACCGCAGGGAGTGAGCAATGCGGAGCAATTTGCGCGCAGTTTTAGTGCTGCCGGCCTCACCGTCGTCAGCGGTTTGGCCCTGGGCATAGACGCTGCGGCGCACCTTGGCGGATTGGACCAAGCAGGCTCCACCATCGCTGTGCTCGGCACCGGGGCCGATATTCTCTATCCCCAACGCAATCGGGCCTTGGGCGAGCGCATTTCTCGCGAGGGGCTGCTAGTCAGCGAATTTCCGCTGGGCACCCCGCCTCATGGCAGCAATTTCCCGCGGCGCAACCGAATTATCTCGGGTCTTGCGCGCGGCTGCCTGGTAGTGGAGGCGGCGCTCGCCTCGGGTTCGCTCATCACCGCCAGGCTTGCCGCCGATCAGGGACGCGATGTGTTCGCCATTCCGGGATCGATTCATTCGCCGCACGCCAAGGGCTGCCACGCGCTTATCAAGCAAGGCGCGAAACTGGTCGAAAGCGCGCAGGATTTATTGCAGGAACTCGGTATGGAAGGGTTAAACGAACCGGTCGGGCCGAATAATATAACGGCGCTGACTGGATTGCTCGGACACTTGGGTTATGACCCCTGTGATATCGACATGCTCTGCGCGAGAAGCGGCTTGACGGCGGCTACGGTATCGGCCATGCTGCTGCAACTTGAGCTCGACGGCAAGGTCGCGAGCCTGCCAGGCGGGCAGTACCAGAGAACCTCCTAAGAGGCCGCCCACAAGAATGTTCGACATACTCGTCTACCTGTTCGAAAACTACTACCAATCCGACCTCTATCCCGATCAAGACGCGCTCGCGCGCAAACTCACCGCCGCCGGTTTCGAGCACGACGACATCAGCGATGCGCTTACCTGGCTGCAAGGGCTGTCAGTTCCCGAGACAAACACCCTTCCCGATTCTCTGGCGCAAAGCACCGCGTTTCGCGGGTATGCCGAAGTGGAGTCCACCAAACTGGGTGTTGAAGGACGAGGCTTTCTCGCGTTTCTCGAGGGCGCGAAAGTGCTGACGCCGCTGCTGCGCGAGATCATCATCGAGCGCGCCATGGCGCTGGCTGAAGACAGCGTGAGCATCGAGAAATTGAAGGTGATCGTGCTGATGGTTTTGTGGAGCCAGAAGCACTCGATCGATTCACTCATCCTGGAAGAGTTGCTCTCTGATCGGGCGCAATTGCTCATGCATTAAGGATCTTAGACCCTGTTTCGGCGTCATTTTGTTACGCCGCGGTACATCCCGTTCTTGCTTCCCGCTCCAATTTGCACTTATCATGCTGCGGCCTGAAGCTTGGCGCACGGCAATTTTGCGGCACGCATGCATGCAGCTGTCACCCGAACATGACTCAACAATTCCTCATTGCTGAAGAGTCAGCAATGGAAAACAATACAGCGCGCGACCAATTTTACGAGCGCGCAATTGCGCGCTGAGGCAATCTAATGGCAAAGAAACTCATTATTGCTGAAAAGCCTTCAGTGGCCAACGATATAGCGCGTGCGCTGGGCGCCTTCACTCGGCACGGCGATTATTTCGAGAGCGACGAGTACGTGCTGTCATCGGCGATCGGCCATTTGCTCGAACTCGTCGCTCCGGAGGGTGTCGAGGTGAAGCGCGGCAAGTGGTCCTTCGCCAACCTGCCGGTGATCCCGCCGCATTTCGATCTGAGGCCGATCGAGCGGACCGAGGACCGGCTGAAGCTTCTGCTGAAGCTGCTCAAACGCAAGGACGTCACCGGAGTCATCAACGCCTGCGACGCCGGGCGGGAGGGCGAACTGATCTTCCGCTACATCGCGCAGCACGCAAGCAACAAAAAGCCGATCCAGCGCCTGTGGTTGCAATCGATGACGCAGGGTGCTATACGCGAAGGCTTCGACGCCTTGCGCACCGACAAGTCGATGTTGCCGCTCGCCGATGCCGCCGTGTGCCGTTCCGAATCCGATTGGCTGGTTGGCATCAACGGCACGCGCGCGATGACCGCGTTCAATTCCAAGGAGGGCGGCTTCTACAAGACTACTGTGGGCCGGGTGCAGACGCCGACGCTGGCGATTCTGGTCGAACGCGAAGACCGCATCCGCAAGTTCGTGTCGCGCGATTACTGGGAAGTACATGCAGGTTTCTCCGCCGCCTCCGGCGCATACGGCGGGCGCTGGTTCGACGAGAAGTTCGCCAAGGCGGCGAAGGAGGAGGATGCCGAAGCCAGGCCCGAGCGCTTGTGGGATGCAGCACAGGCCGAGGCATTGCGCAGGAAATGCGAGGGCAAGCCCGGCGTCGCCACCGAAGAGGCGAAGCCGACGACGCAGATTTCACCGTTGTTGTTTGATCTGACCAGTCTGCAGCGCGAAGCCAACGGGCGATTCGGCTTCTCTGCCCGCGCCACATTGTCGTTGGCGCAAGCCTTGTACGAAAAGCACAAGGTGCTGACCTATCCGCGGACTGACGCGCGTGCGCTGCCCGAGGACTATCTGCCGACGGTAAAATCGACCATGGAAATGCTCGCCGGCAAAGCCAAGGGCAAGGACAAGAGCGACGGCGTGGCGGCGTACGCCCCGTTCGCGCGCCAAGTGCTGAAGGAAGGATGGGTCAAGCCGAGCAAGCGCATCTTCGACAATGCAAAGATTTCCGACCACTTCGCCATCATTCCCACACTGCAGGCGCCGGGTCATCTTTCCGACGCCGAAGGCAAGCTCTACGACATGGTGGTGAAGCGATTCCTTGCGGTGTTCTTCCCCGCGGCCGAGTTCCTGGTCACCACGCGCATCACGCGCGTCGAGGGCGAGCCGTTCAGGAGCGAGGGCCGGGTGATGGTGAAGCCGGGCTGGCTCGCGATCTACGGCCGCGACACGGAGAAGGACGACGCGCTGATGGTCGCGATCAAGGAAGGCGAGAAAGTCAAAACGACCGAGGTCGAGGTCAGGGCCAGCCAGACCAAACCGCCGGCGCGCTTTTCCGAGGCAACGCTTCTCTCGGCCATGGAGGGAGCGGGAAAGCTGGTCGAGGACGAAGAATTGCGTGAGGCGATGGGCGCGAAGGGCCTGGGCACGCCGGCCACCCGCGCCGCGGTCATCGAAGGCCTGATTTTCGAAGACTACGTGCATCGCAACGGGCGCGAATTGGTGCCTACGCCCAAGGCATTCTCCCTCATGTTCGCATTGCGCCAGTTCGGCATCACCGAACTCACTTCGCCCGAACTCACAGGTAACTGGGAATTCAAGCTGAAGCAGATGGAGCAGGGTGAACTCGGCCGGGCAGAGTTCATGGACCATATCGTCGAGGCGACGCGTGAACTGGTTTCCGCAATCAAAAACGGCGACATTCCCGATACGGCGTTCCTCACGCTGAAAGCGCCATGCCCGAAATGCCGTGGAACGGTGCAGGAGAACTATCGCAAGTTCCAGTGCCAGGCGTGCGATTTCAACATATGGAAAGTCGTCTCCAGCCGCGAGTTCGCGCCGGAAGAAATCGAGGAATTGATCTCCAAGAACAGCATCGGTCCTCTTCAGGGATTCCGTAGCCGCATGGGCAAGCCGTTTGCTGCGGTGGTGCGGCTGTCGCCCGAGTTCAAGGCGGAATTCGACTTTGGGCAGTCGGGAGACGGCGCAGACGAAGCTCCGGATTTCTCCGGGCTTGAGCCGCTAGGGCTTTGTCCCAAGTGCACGGCGCGTGTATTCGAGCAGCCGATGGCCTATGTGTGCGAGAAAAGCCTGGGCCCGGAAAAAAGCTGCGACTTCCGCTCCGGCCGCATCATCCTGCAGCGGCCGATCGAGCGCGAGCAGATGCAGAAACTGCTCGCCACCGGCAGGACCGACCTGCTGCACCGCTTCATTTCCAAGAAAGGCCGCCCATTTTCGGCGTTCCTGGTGCGCGGCGGAGACGGCAAGGTCGGTTTCGAGTTCGCGCCACGGGCGGTAAAGCCGGGCAAAGCCGAGGCCAAGCCTGTCGAGACGAAGGCCGGCGACAAAAAAAAACCGGCGGCGAAGGCCGCCGCCAAGGTCGAAACCAAAGTCGCTCCCAAGTCCGGCGCAAAGACCGCCAAGGCACGCAAGACAGTCTCCGCTTAGCGCGCTTTCGGTCGCGCCTGACAGAGTGCGCGTTGCCTTAGGCAAGCTTGGGATTGCGCATGCTTCCCGCAACGATCTTGTACTCGAACAGGCGGCACTCCAGCGCGCCGTTGAACAGCGGCGTACGTCTGGATACCTGCAGCCTGATCAGCTTGGGCAGATTCATGTCGGCGCTGAGTATGTAGCAGTTCCAGCCGGCGAATTTCTGCTTCAACGCATCGCCGAATTTGGGGTAGAACCCGGCCAGTTCCTGCTGCTCCCCCATGCGCTCGCCGTAGGGTGGATTGGTGATGAGCACGCCGGCCTCAGCCGGGGCGGAAATCTCCAGCGCATTCGCCTGCTTTAGCTGCACCGCCTCGGCGATGCCGGCCGCCTGCAGGTTTGCATGCGCAAGTTTCAACGTGTCACCGTAGAGTTCGCTGCCGTAAATCGGCAAGGCAACAACCGGGCTGCGCCGTGCTTCGGCCTCGAAGCGCAGTTTTTGCCACAACGTCGCATCGAAATCATTCAGCTTTTCGAAGCCGAAGCTGCGGGCGCTGCCCGGCGCGATATCGAGCGCGATTTGCGCGGCTTCGATGAGGAAAGTCCCACCGCCGCACATGGGGTCAAGCAGCGCGATTCCCGGCCGCCAACCGGCGAGCTTGAGTATGCCGGCGGCGAGATTCTCCTTGATCGGAGCTTCGCCCTGGGCGGCACGCGCCCCGCGCTTGAACAGCGGCTCGCCCGAAGTGTCTAGGTACAGAGTGAACTGGGTTGCGTCGAGGAAGGCGTGAATGCGCACTTCGGGTGCATGCGTGTCCACATTAGGCCGGCTACCCACCGCGTTTCGGAAGCGGTCGCAAACGGCGTCTTTGATGCGCAAGGTGAGAAAGTCCAGACTCTTCAGCGGACAGCGCTGCGCGGTAAGGTAGACGCGGATGCTGCGGCCCACGTCGAATCGCTGCGGCCAGTCGAACTCGTAACTCGCGCGATATATGTCCTCCTCGCTGCGGTAGGGCACGCTGAACAGCCGCAGCAGGATGCGCGTGGCAATGCGGCTTTCAAGGTTGGCGCGGTAGATGACACCCGTGTCGCCCTCGAAGCCAACGCCCCCCGCTACGGTACGCACGTCGCTTGCGCCCAGCTCGGCAAGCTCGGCGGCGAGCGGGCTTTCCAGACCGCGCGGGCAGGATGCGAACAGTTTTGCTCTGGCGTGCAGGCTCATGAAAGGTCAAGAGAGGTAGCGGTTCATTGTAGATGGCCAAAGTAACATATATTGACGCAGTAGAGGAACAGCCACGGTCGATCGCAGACATCCGTCCGGAGTCAAGTGCGAATAGGATAAAATGGCGCCAGTCATCGAAAGGAGCTGCAGCAATGGCGAGAATGGTGAAATGCATCAAGCTCGGTCGCGAGGCCGAAGGACTGGATTTCCCGCCCTACCCGGGTGATTTGGGCAAGCGCCTCTGGGAAAGCGTCTCCAAGGAAGCCTGGCAGCAATGGATCAAGCATCAGACCATGCTGATCAACGAGAATCGCCTCAATCTGGCAGATAGCGCGGCGAGAAAATATCTGGCCGAGCAGATGGAGAAGCACTTTTTCGGCGGTGGCGCCGATGCCGCATCGGGGTACGTGCCGCCACAAAGATAGTTGTCGGATATTGGCAGGGCACCCGGCGCGGCCTCGACCCGCCTGCCCGTCAAAGACCTTCTATGTGTGATTCGTCCCGCGTGTGCCTCACGTCGCGTCCTTCAACCATATAGACCACGTACTCGGCCATATTCTTGGCGTGATCGCCGATGCGTTCGATAGCCTTGGCCACGAATAGGGTTTCCAGACAGCGCGAAATGGTGCGCGGATCTTCCATCATGAAGGTTATGAGCTGGCGCAGGATGGAGCGGAATTCGTCGTCCACCCCGCGATCCTGCTTTACCACCTGCAGAGCGGAATCGACGTCCAGACGGGCAAAGGCATCCAGCGCCTTGCGCAGCATGGATAAAGCGAGGCTGGCGACGTGCTTCAGTTCCAGACGCGGCAAATGCGCGCGCTCGGCTTCGTGTATCAGCTTCGCCATGCGCGCTATTTTCTCGGCTTCGTCGCCGATGCGCTCAAGGTCGGTGATGGTCTTGATGATGGCCATGACCAGGCGCAGGTCGCTGGCGGCAGGCTGGCGCCGCGCGATGATCTGGCTGCAACTCTCGTCCAAGCCGACTTCCATGGCGTTGACGCGGTGATCGCCCTCGATCACGCGATCCAGCGCCTCGAGGTCGCCGCTGGCCAGGCCGTCAACGGCCTTGACGATCTGTTCCTCGACCAGGCCGCCCATCTGCAGCACGCGCGAGCGCACCGCTTCCAGTTCCGCGTCGAATTGCTTGGAGATATGGTCAGGCATTCACAGAACTCCCATCAGGAGGGCAGGCTAACACGGCAATATGACAAATTGTTTACCGCCTGATCATGGCGCAATCCCCGCCGCGCATACGAGCCAAGCTCAAACTTGCGCTGTCCGGTGGCCGCACCCGGCCCGGCTTGCCGGCGGCGCAGCGCTACTTTCTCTTTGTGGCCTTGACCCCGGTGGCTGTGCCCAGTAGAAGCACGTCGGCGCCGCGTTGGGCAAACAGGCCGTTCGTGACCACGCCGGTGATATTGTTGATTTCGGCCTCCAACTCCTGCGGTTTGAATATGCTGAGGTTCCAGACGTCGAGAATGAGATTGCCGTTGTCGGTTGTGAACCCCTGGCGCAGGGCCGGCTGTCCGCCCAATTTGACCAGTTCGCGTCCGACATGGGAGCGCGCCATGGGGATCACTTCGACCGGAAGCGGGAATTTGCCGAGCATGCCGACCAGCTTCGATTCGTCCGCGATACAGACAAACCGTGCGGCCACTGCGGCGACGATTTTCTCGCGCGTGAGCGCGCCGCCTCCGCCCTTGATCATGGCGAGACCGTCGGTTATTTCGTCAGCGCCGTCGATATAGACCGGCAGTTCGCTCACGCTGTTCAAGTCGACTACGCGGATTCCGTGCGACTTCAGCCGATCTGCGGTCTTCTGCGAACTGGCTACCGCGCCATCTATCCTGTTCTTGATTTTCGCCAGTTCGTCGATGAACAAGTTCGCGGTCGAGCCGCTGCCGACGCCGACAACAGCGTCCTCGACCACGTACTTGATCGCCTCTTTCGCGACTGCCAGCTTCAGTTCATCCTGGGTCATCTATGTATCCAATTGCTTTTGCGGTTTTCCGGGTGCGTACAGGTCGGTGATGCTGCCCAGCGCCATCTCGGCAGCGAAGAATGGCGTCTCCGACAGCGTTGGATGCGGATGGATGGTGAGGCCGATATCCTCCATGTCTGCACCCATCTCCAGTGCTAGCACCAGCTCGGCGATCAATTCGCCGGCGTTTACGCCGACGATGCCGGCCCCGAGTATGCGTTTGGTGGCCTTGTCGTAGAGCAGCTTGGTCGCGCCCTCTTCGCGGCCGATCGAAAGCGCCCTGCCGCTTGCGGCCCAGGGGAAACTCGCCTTGTCGTAGCTTATGCCCTGTTTTTTCGCTTCGGTCTCCGTCAGGCCCATCCAGGCAACTTCGGGGTCGGTGTAAGCGACCGAGGGTATGGTCATTGCGTCGAATGCGACCTTGTTCCCGGCGATGGTTTCGGCCGCCACCTTGGCCTCGTGCGTGGCCTTGTGCGCGAGCATCGGCTCGCCACAGACGTCGCCGATGGCGAAAATGTGCGGTACATTGGTGCGCTGTTGTTTGTCGACCGGGATATAGCCACGCGCGTCTACGGCGACGCCGGCGCGCTCGGCGCCGATATCGGCGCCGTTCGGGCGACGGCCCACCGCCATCAACACGCGGTTGAACATCTGTTGTTGCGGTTTCACCTCGCCCTCGAACGTGGCGAGCAGGCCTTCGGATTTGGCTTCGAGTTTCGCCACCTTGGTATTGAGATAGATCGCCTCGTAGCGTTTCTCGATGCGCTTGGTCAGTGGCCGGATGAGGTCGCGGTCGGCGCCGGGGATGAGACCGTCGGCCATCTCGACCACCGTCACTTTGGCGCCCAGCGCGTCGTAGACGCAGGCCATTTCCAGGCCGATGATGCCGCCTCCGATCACCAGCAGGCGTCGCGGGATGTCGGCCAGCGTCAGCGCCCCGGTCGAGTCCATCAGCCGCGCATCGTCATAGGGGAAACCCGGAATCCTGGCGACACGCGAACCCGCCGCGATGATGCAGGCGTCGAACGAAATGCGTTTTACACCCTCGGCTGTCTCCACCGCGATCTGATTCGGCGACTCAAATTTGCCCACGCCCTGTATGGTGGCGACCTTGCGCTGTTTCGCCAGTCCGGCCAGACCTTTGGTCAGGCGGCCGACGACGCCTTCCTTCCACGCGCGCAGCTTGTCGAGATCGATCTTCGGCTTGCCGAATTCGACGCCGTAGTGCGACATTTCTTCGGCCTCGGTCACTACCTTCGCCGCATGAAGCAGCGCCTTGGATGGTATGCAGCCTACGTTAAGGCACACGCCGCCCAGTGTCGCGTGACGCTCGATCAATACGACTTTCTTGCCCAGGTCGGCGGCGCGAAACGCGGCGGTATATCCGCCGGGGCCCGCGCCCAGCACCAGCACTTCGGCATGCATATCGGCACTGCCGGCAGCCTGGGCGGGCATTGCGGCGTATATTGGCGCCACGGGAGTTGCCCCCGCGGCCGGCAACGGCGCAGGCGCGCCCGCCGTCGCGCCGACATCCAGCAGCATGATCAGCGAGCCCTCGGATACCTTGTCGCCGATCTTGAGCTTCACCTCCCTCACTACACCGGCGAAGGGTGAAGGAATCTCCATCGTGGCCTTGTCCGATTCCACGGTGATAAGCGAAGTTTCCTTTTTTACCACATCGCCCGCTTTGACCAGCACCTCGATGACATCGATATCCTTGAAGTCGCCGATGTCAGGGACATTGATTTCGATCGTGCCGTTCATGCGATTCCCCGCTTCAGTTTGATGGTGTGCACTTCGAAAGGGGCAGCCGAGCTTTTGTCGAATTCAATGCCCGCCGCGACCCCCGAGCGCGCGATTTCGGCGGCATTTTTCGCGCGATTGTAGCCCGCATACATCGCACCAAGCGCAAAATTGCGCCCGGATCCGGCTGCCCAGAACCGGTCGTAGTCGAACACCTCGCGGTAGGAATACACGCCGTAGACGCCGGTATTGTTGGCGATCAGCGCGGTGATCTGCGAGGACTCGTAGGGATCGTCGTCTTCCTCCTTCGGGTTGAGGAAGCACCTTTCCTTGAGGATCGGGTGGATTTTGCGGAAGGTTTCGAAGATTTCGGCGCGGCTGGCGAGCTTGAGCTCCTTCATTTCGGCAAAAATATTCTCCAATACTAGGTGGTGCGCCGAACTGCCGCAGACGGCGATCCACGATCCGTGGAAGTGCAGGATTTTATCGTGCGCGCGCTTGTAGGGATGGGACAGGCGCGTGTCGCCAAACGTGGTGAGCGTGTCTGCGCCGATCGCTACCTGGCCGTTTTTCTTGGCGATTACTATCGTGGTCATTGGACTCGGATGCGATTCAGCAGGTTAGCGGGACGACTGGGCCAGGCGAGGCAAGACGGAACTAATCCTGATGATACCGGCCATCGATTTTCCTAAAGCAGTGAACGGCGGATATCGGATAGCACCGACGCGAGATACGAGGTAAAGCGCGCTGCTGCGGCACCGTCGACAACGCGATGGTCGTACGACAGCGACAGCGGCAGCATCAGCCGCGGCACGAACTGGCCGGCCCCATCCCTTCCGCCAGCCCAAACGGGGCGCATTGCCGACCGGGATACGCCGAGAATGGCGACTTCGGGCGCATTGATGATGGGCGTAAACGCGGTGCCGCCAATGCCGCCCAGGCTGGAGATGCTGAACGTCCCTCCCTGCATGTCGCCCGGCTTGAGTTTCCGCTCGCGCGCTAGCTTGGATACCTCCGCCAGTTCGCGCGCAAGGTCGTATACGCCCTTACGGTCGGCGTCGCGCATCACCGGCACCACCAAACCGTCGGGCGTATCCACCGCCACGCCTATGTGGAAGTATTTTTTCAGCACCAGATTTTCGCCGCCGCGTTCGATCGAGGCGTTGAACTCCGGGTACTGGCGCAGGGCCGTGACGCAGGCCTTGATCAGAAATGCAAGCATGGTGAGCTTGAAACCCTGCTTTTCGCTCACCGCGCTGCTTTCCTTGCGGAAAGCCTCGAGTTCGGTGATGTCGGCCTCGTCGAACTGGGTTACATGCGGAATGGAGATCCAGTTGCGGTGCAGGTTTGCCCCGGAGAGTTTCTTGATTCGCGACAGGGGCTTCAGTTCGACCGGGCCAAACTTGGCGAAATCCACCTGCGGCCATTCCGGCAGGTTGAATGGGGCGCCGCCGGCTTGCGCGGCTGCGGAGGTGGCCTTTGCGGGTGCCTGGGTCATTACGCCCTTAACGAATGCCTGCACGTTCTCCTGCGTGATGCGGCCCTTGGGACCGGTACCCTGAACCTTGCCCAGATCGGCGCCAAGTTCGCGCGCGAACTTGCGCACCGAAGGGCTGGCGTGCGGTTTGAACGTCGCTACCTCGGTGTCGGGAGCCAGCGGCACCGGGGCGGGCATGCGGATCTGCGCGGCCGCAGTCTCGCTCGCGGGTGCCGGCATTGTGGCTGGTTTGGTCGATGGTGCGGACATTTCATCGGGTTTGGGCGGCTGTGTTGCAGGAGTACCGACTTCTCTTGTTTCCAGAAGCAGAATCATGCTGCCTTCGCCAACTTTGTCTCCCAGCTTGACTCGCAATTCCTTCACTACGCCTGCAACTGGCGACGGAATTTCCATCGTCGCTTTGTCGGATTCGACGGTGATCAGCGAGGCCTCCTTGGTCACCGAATCCCCTGGTTTGACCAGGATTTCAATGACATCGACCTCCTTGAAATCGCCGATGTCGGGAACCTTTACTTCCGTGATGCTGGACATGGTTGTTCCTTTTACACCGTTACCGGGTTGGGCTTGCTCGGATCGATGCCGTATTTCTTGATCGCCGCCGCCACCACCGCCGCCTTGATGTCACCTTGATCTGCGAGCGCCTTCAGCGCCGCCACCGCAACCCAGCGGCGGTCAACCTCGAAGAAATCGCGCAGTCGCTCGCGCGTATCGGAGCGGCCGAAGCCGTCGGTGCCGAGCACGCGATACGTTCTGCCCCTGGGGATGAAGGGGCGGATCTGTTCGGCGAAGGTTTTGATGTAGTCGCTGGAAGCCACGACCGGACCGGAACTGCCCTTGAGATTCTTCTCCACCCAGGACTCGCGCGGCGCTTCGGTGGGATGCAGCAGGTTCCAGCGCTCGCAGTCCAGGCCGTCGCGGCGCAACTCGGTAAAACTGGGGCAACTCCAGATATCGGCGCACACGCCCCAGTCTTGCTCCAGAAGCGCGCCGGCGGCGATCACCTCGCGCAGGATGGTACCCGAACCGAGCAACTGCACGCTGAGCGGCTTGTCCGCGCCCGTCTTGGTTTTGTGCTTGGCGCTGGGTTGGAACAGATACATGCCCTTGAGTACTCCTTCCTCGGCACCCTCTGGCAGACCCGGGTGCGGGTAGTTCTCGTTCATCACCGTGATGTAGTAGAACACGTCTTCCTGGTTGGTCACCATGCGCCTGAGTCCGTCATGGATGATCAGTGCCAACTCGTAGCCGAAGGTCGGGTCGTAGGAGATGCAGTTCGGGATTACCGAGGACAGGACGTGCGAATGTCCGTCTTCGTGCTGCAGGCCTTCGCCGTTGAGGGTGGTGCGACCAGCGGTGCCGCCGAGCAGGAAGCCGCGCGCGCGCTGGTCGCCCGCCGCCCAGGCCAGATCACCGATGCGCTGCAGCCCGAACATCGAGTAGAAAACATAGAATGGCACGCTGACCACGTTGGTCGTGCTGTAGGAGGTGGCTGCGGCGATCCAGGAACAGAACGCGCCGGCCTCATTGATGCCTTCCTCCAGGATCTGGCCGGCTTTGTCTTCGCGGTAGTAGGTCACCTGGTCCCGATCCACGGGAACGTATTTCTGGCCCTCGGAAGAATAAATGCCGAGCTGGCGGAACATGCCTTCCATGCCGAAGGTGCGCGCTTCGTCCGGAACGATGGGCACGATATGCTTGCCCAGGCTTTTGTCGCGCAGAAGGGCATTGAGAATGCGCACGAACGCCATGGTCGTGGATATTTCGCGCTCGGTCGGCTTAAGCACTGCGTCCAGCGCTGAAAGCGGTGGCACCTCGGGCACCGCATCGGCCTTGCGCCGGCGGCTCGGCAGGTAGCCGCCCAAGGCCTGGCGGCGTTCATGCAGGTATTTCATCTCCGGCGAATCGGGCAGTGGGACGTAAAAGGGCAACTCCTCCAGCTTGTCGTCCGGAATCGGAATATTGAAGCGGTCGCGGAATTGGCGAATCGAAGCGATGTCCATTTTTTTCTGCTGGTGGGTGGCCATCTTGCCTTCGCCGATCTTGCCCATGCCGAAGCCCTTGACCGTCTTCGCAAGAATTACTGTAGGCTGGCCTTTGTGTTTCACGGCCGACGCGTAGGCGGCATAGATTTTGTGCGGGTCATGGCCACCGCGATTGAGACGCCAGATATCGGCATCGCTCATCTTTGACACGAGCTCGAGCAGTTTCGGATGTTTTCCAAAGAAATGCTTGCGCACGAACGCGCCGTCGTTGGCCTTGAAGTTCTGATACTCGCCGTCGACGGTCTCCTCCATAATGCGCAGCAGGATGCCTTCTTTGTCGTGGGCAAGCAACGGGTCCCAGTAGGAACCCCAGATCAGCTTGATCACGTTCCAGTCGGATCCGCGGAAATCGCCTTCAAGTTCCTGGATAATCTTTGCGTTGCCGCGAACCGGGCCGTCCAGACGCTGCAGATTGCAGTTGACTACAAACACCAGGTTGTCCAGCTTTTCGCGAGCCGCCATCGCCAGGGCGCCTAGCGACTCTGGCTCATCGGTCTCGCCGTCGCCGAGGAATGCCCAAACTTTGCGGTTTTCGGTGTTGGCCAACCCGCGGGCGTGCAGGTACTTTAGGTATCGCGCCTGGTATATCGCCTGAATCGGTCCGAGCCCCATCGACACAGTGGGGAATTGCCAGAAGTCCGGCATCAGCCACGGATGTGGAT
>Ga0194060_10000825_pt1 | contig 22602 bp, 12 predicted proteins | sample SepL225m_MetaG_FD_163427 | JGI IMG/M metagenome (GOLD analysis project Ga0194060, IMG submission 163427) | Anoxic zone freshwater microbial communities from boreal shield lake in IISD Experimental Lakes Area, Ontario, Canada - Sep2016-L222-5m | ecosystem: Environmental > Aquatic > Freshwater >... | reverse complement strand
ATTAGGTACAATTTCGGATGCACCATGTTTACATTGTTCTAAAAAAAAAACAAATATGGCTAATAAAAGAACTACAGATATTGATTTTTTCATTGCCACAAATATAATTTCAAACACTTGCTTGTGTTTTATATTATCATTAATAAATAGTTAAGTTCAAAAAAAAGTCGGGCAAAAATTACCCGACTTTTTTAGGTTATAAATTTTTTGATATTAGTGTTGGTTTCCTTTTCCGTTTGATTGGTAACAACCAATATCAGATCCCGGAGGCGTTATTTCTGTAGCTCCATAAATTGGATTAACAGGAATTGGCGCAATTGCAGAAAAACTTGTGTATCCTTTACCTAAAGCAGGTGATCCTGATTGTAAATGGAAATCAAATCCTGTTGCATAATTAATATCCATTAAATGTGCTGATGTTGCTGGCAACGGATAGTTTACAAACTTTGGATTATTTGCTCCGCGTAATGAAGCAGGTGGTGTGTATGTTTGTCCTAATACATATGGTGTTGGTAAATAACTTGACGGGCTTGGTATATCTGTAGAACGAGGAACTGTGATGTAACCTGTTGGATAAAATTGTCCGGTTACATTATCTGAATCACCGTAACGATAGTTATAACCATAACTCATGTTAATAGTATCAGCAGCTGGATTACCAACAACTCTGAAAGAGAATTTACAATTAACCATTAAGTTATTATAAGCCATTCCTTTTGCACCTTCTTCGTAATTTGCGCAACCCGAACGACCAGTTTGTACTTGTCTGTATCCACCATTAATGTAAGTATTGTTGTACATGTTAACATTGCATTGAACGGGTGAACCACCTTTGTTTGAAGCCTTAGTTCCATTAGTTGCAGTACCAACAAATAAGTTGTATGCCATATCTCCAACTGTTCCACTTTTAGCATTTAAAACATCACCTCCAATGAATCCACCTTTCTCAAATGTATTTCTCATGATATGAATTTTACCAGATTGAATGCGAATTGGATCATCTACACCACCATAGAACCAACTATCTTCCATTACAAAAGATCCGTATGTATTTTGAAACATCATTCCATATGATTTGCTACCAGAAGATGTTCCGTAAACAAATTGTGTATTTGAAGAATTAAACAAACCTCCTGTGAATTCTATGTGAGTCCATTTTAATACGAGCAATTTACAAGCAGTATCACACTGAATGCCGCACCAGTTATATGTTCCAGACCAAGCTGGATCTGTATTTGGGTTAGCTGTAGGGTAATCTGTTTTTACCGCACCTGGTACTGTAAATGTGTTTGGTTTATCTTTAGTTCCTAATGATATTAATACGCCATAAACTGCAATTACCGGATGAATAGTAGGTGTTACAATTACGTTTACTTTCACATCATTTTGCAACATTACTGTGTCTCCTTTTTGGATGACAACATCAGCATCAATGGTATATGTTTTACCAGATAACATTGTACCCTTAATTGCACCATGCAATGGAGCTGCATCACTAATTGGGTTAGAAATAACAGGTGGAGGAACAGACACTGTTGTTGTTTCGGTGTTACTTTTACTACAAGAGTAAAATGTTAGAAGAGCAGCTGATATTACTGCTAATCCTGAAAGTTTAATTTTCTTCATAATATTGATTGGGTTTATTTTTTATTTATAATTTGTATCGTAATCCTAACAAATAAGTTTGTCCGTAAAAATCTTTCTGTACTAAAATATTATTGTCACTATCTTGGTTTGGCAAAGCCGAAATTCCGTATCTGTAAATATTTGGTTGACGTATTTCAACAATGTATGGTGTGTTTAAAATATTTCCGATTTTGCAATACACTGATAATTTTTTATATACTTTTTTCTCCATTGAAAAATCCAATGTCGTAACTGGTCTTTGCCAGTAATCTTGCCCTGCATATTGTGAAATAAGATTTATTCTGCTTCCTGTATATACCAATGCTAGCTGAACATCCAATCCTATTTTTGTGTTTTTATATAACAATGAAGCATTACCTATATGTGCTGATTGACCTTGAAGAGGGCGAGTTTCAGAAACCATATAATTTGTTATTGTCCCTGAAGGATATGATGTACGTGCAACGACTTCTCTGCTAACACTTATACTTGAATTTGTGTACGTGTAATTTGCAGATGCACCAAATTTTCCTAAATATTTAGTTGCTACAATTTCAAAACCAAAATTCACTGCATTGCCATAATTTGTTGGTTTTAATACTGTATTTGAAATACCGTTTTGGAAATAGGCATACTCTACAGGATTTGTAATATCTTTATAGAAAACGCCTAACAATATTTGGTCATTTCCTTTACCTAAATATTCGTATCGTAAATCATAATTGTTAGCCTGCGTGTGCTTTAAATTCGGATTTCCTGATTCGTCAAAATACTCTCCAGGAATTAAAAACGGTATGATTTCATAATAACCTGGTCTGCTTATAGAGGCATAATATGAAGCACGAATATTTTGATTGCTTGTGAGTGAATATTTTAAATGAAAGCTTGGTAAAATATCCATGTACTCTTTCGTTCCAGATTTACCGGCAACTGTAACAGGGACAGCAGTTTCAAAACTTTGAGATGTGCTTTCAATTCTTGCTCCACCTATTACTTGCAAATATTTAATAGGATTGAATTTTATCTGTCCATAATAGGCTGAAATATCCTCCTTAAAAGTATAATTATTAGCATCTGTTGAAGTGCCATATGAATAAACTTTCCATTTAATTTGATCAAAACTATTATTATAATCATTGTTGTTAAATGATGAACTTCCTACAATAGGATTAAGCACGTATTCATCATAAAAATTCTCTCTTGTTTTATGTCGAAACATTCCACCAACCATAAATTCAACAATGTTTTTAAATATTATTGGAGTGTATTTTAAATTTGCGTATGCCGAAACATCATTGTCGGTATTGTGCATCCATCTATGATGTAGCTTATTTACGATTGCAGGACTTGTACTATCCTTACCATAAGAATTATATTGATTACTCCACTGAACCCAATCAGGTGTTTGAGCACTTGCAACAGAATATGCACCTGTCCAATCAAAAATTAAATTTGATAACAAATCGTGATCACCATGTAATGTACTGTTATAAATGCTTTGATTTTGTTGTCTGAAACGATAGTCTCTTGTAACAATTGTTTGCCCTGGTCCGGTTCTATGAATTTGCCAATCTGAATCAATTACAGTTCTGGTTTGTGTTTCGTTTAGCTGAACAAATACATTATAAAAGTTGAGTTTATTTCGTTTATTAATTTGATAATCAATTTTTGCATTTACTCCCAAACGTTGTTGCTGCGTAGAGTAATTTCTTGTATCTACATAATTCATAGCCGGTGTATTTGGTGCTGGATCAGGTTGTGTTGAAGCATTTGGCAAAACAACGAATGAATTTGTTGCTCTGTAATTATTTGAATAAGTTGTAGCAAATAGAACTCCAAGTTTTTTCTTAAAAAAACGATTGCCAAATGTTAAACCAAAAGCTGAATTTAATGGAGCTGTGACATTATTATATTTTGCATTTGAAGTTGTAAAATCTGTAATAACAGGAATATAATTTTTGTCGTGTAATTCAATAGGCGATTTTAAATTGATACCAAAATTGTCGAATTTACTAAAGCTCTGATCAAACAATAACTGACTATAACCGGTAGATACATTAACGTTAACTAGAAATCTATCAGGAGCATTTTTCATTACCATATTCATAGCTCCTCCAATTGCATCACCTTCCATATTTGGTGTTAGTGCTTTTATCACTTCTAATCTTTCGAGCAAATCTGATGGAAATATATCCATTGGAACGTATCTATTTTTCGGGTCGGGACTTGGAATTTTAATTCCATTTACTAAAGTATAATTATAGCGTTTATCCATTCCTCGTATAATTGCATACTGACCATCACCTGTACTACTACGCTCAACCGCAACTCCTGATACTCTTTGCAAAACATTTGCAACAGTTAAGTCAGGAGAAATTTGTATAGCCTTTGCTGAAACAGAATTAATAATTGTGGGAGCATTCATTTCTAGCCTTCTTGAAAATAGCTCAGACTCTTTATTTACGAATGAGTCGATAACACTTACAGAATTTAATTCAGTTGCAATAGGATCCATCAAAATCGTAACTTTCACTTCTTTTGAATCATCTGTTATTGTTACATTCTGTTCTGTATTGTTATATCCAACATATTTACAAAGTATAGTATACTTACCGGGTAATATTCCTTTTATTTTAAACTCACCTTCTAAATTTGTAGCTGTATTCCACTTTGTGTCTTTTATCGAAATACTTGCACCTATAAGATATTCTTTTGTTCTTTTATCTCGAACTTTACCTTCTAAAATAATTCCTTTTACAATATCATCAGCATAAACGTCTGAATTGAAAATGCCAAGAAAAATAAAAAATAAAAGAATTAGATAAGATGGTTTAGTGAATATGGTTTTCATTTGTCAATATAAAATCGAGAGCAAATAAGAACCATTTTTTCGGTTGAAATTTGACGAATTAGATTTTTAATGAAATGATGATGATTAAGATATTTTAAATTGATTTTTTCTTAACAATAGATAAAATAATTACTAAGAACTTTTTACTTGAGCTTAATATAACGTTTAGGTAATGTCAAAAATTTCTATTTGTACAATTTGAAATATTCTAATGAAAATGAATTACCACTTATCTGCATTTTTTCTGCTATTAAATTTCTTTATACCGTTCAATTCTTTCTGTCAAAATGATACTTTAAAAATTATGACATATAATGTATTGAACTATGGAGATGCTTGCCAGGGGCCTAATTCAACCATGCGGAATTATTTGAAAAATATTATTTCATACACACAACCGGATATTTTAGGATTGGTAAAAATGAGTACGATTAAAAGATTTCCTTCTGATTTTAATGGCAATCTTCCAATTGATTTTTGCGATTCGATGGTTCAAAATGTTTTAAATCCGGCCGGAAATGTTTCATACAATTATTGTTTATATACCAATGAAGCTCGTGGTGGAGATATGAATGTTTTGTTTTACAATAAAAACAAACTTGTAAATATTTACACCAAAGTACTAACCGTAAATGTAACTGATTTTGATTTGTATAAATTTTACTATAAAGATCCAAATTTAGCTATTTCATTAGATACAACTTTTCTTTATGTAGTTTTATTTCATACACAATCAGGTTCTGATGCAACTATAAGGAATGCACAACTCTCATCAACTTACAACGCCATAAAAGGCAGGTTCACCAGTTTGCCTAACATGATTATGATGGGCGATTTCAATACACGAAACAGTAATGAAGTTTGTTACAATCAATTGGTAAATAATATTGATACAAATTTTAAGTTTTACGACCCCCCATTTTCAATTGAAGGTACATTTACATACCCTGCAAACTGGCAGGCAAATTCAATATTTAAATCCTATTTTACAACTTCAACACGAGCTGATCTTGTTCATCCAAATTCATGTGGAACCGATGGAGGGGGAAAAGATTGGTATGACCATATTTTGTTATCGCCTTGGATGGTAAATGGGAAAAATTACATATCGTACATACCTCATTCGTATTCAACAATTGGTAATGATGGTAAACGACAAGGACTTTCTGTTAACGACAGCTCAAGTACATCAAAAAATATTTCGGCACCACCTGCTGTTATAAATTCCATCTTTCAATTGTCGAATAAATATCCTGTAATGTGCAACGTTTTAGTAAAAAGTAATATCAGCGGTGTAAGCCCATCTGATCCTGAAAAAACTAATGCTAGTGTTAGTGAATTATTAATTAATGAAGCTGATATAAATTTTACTAATCCTTCAGGAAACAGTTTGCAAATTTTGTTGGACGACAAATTATTAAACAAGAAGATTGAAATTTTAATTTGTGATATTAATGGAAAACACTTAAGAAGTATTAAGACATTTAATTCCGAACAATTAACATTCCTAATTGATATTAGCTCTTTACCAAAAGGTTTCTACTTTGTTACATTCAATGTTTATGATGAAAATATTTCGTTTATAAAAAAACTAGTTAAATTAGATCAATAAGTTATCAAATAATATTTAATTAATAAATCTTACGCTTAAAAATAACATTCAATTAATCATTTGTTTTTATCACAGTTTGTTATTTGAACATTAATTAAATATCGTTTCATGAAAAAACAAATACTATTACAAATGCTCTTTGCAAGCATTTTATTAATTACAATTAGTCAAAAAAGTAATGCTCAGCAAACATTAATTCACTATTGGCATTTTAACAATTTTACTTCAACATCAAGTATACCAGTTAATCCTTCAACTCTGACTCCATTATTGGCAGACTCCAGCATTATCAGGTCAGATACTGCTAAAGTAATGTATAGAGTACAACCAGGAACAAGTAGTGCCTATTTAACTTATTGGGATATGGTTACACCTGGTGATACAACAAATGCAAGATACGGAACTCTTGGGGGAAATGGCTTACGTCCAAGAAACCCTTGGGATAGTATGCAATTGGTTTGGATTATTCCGAGTAATGGATTTAAAAATTTAACTATAAAATTTGGTTGTCAAAAATCAGGTTCCGGGCCCCAAGTTGAAAATTTTGAATATAGTATCGATGGTGGAACAACTTGGACAAATTCAGGATTATCAATTACATCTTTTGTTGTTACTGCTACAGGTAATCCAAATAATCTAGTTACAATTACAATGTCCGATGCAAATACTTTTAACAATAAAAATTTACAATTCAGAATCAGATTTACATCCAATTCAACTCCTCCTGTTACAGGCGGAAATAACCGTGTCGATAATTTCACAGTTGAAGGAGATCCTATGCCATCAGGTCCTCCAATGTATAATATCGGACAAATAAACACCACTAATCCAACAACAGGTGTTGCTGATTCATTGAATGGACATTTTACTTTGAGAGGATTGGTTTACGGATTTAATCAAAGAACTCCAAGTGCAGGTACTCAATTTTTATTGAGAGATAATACCGGTGGAGTTACTGTTTTTCATGTATCTAAAACTTTTGGTTATACGGTTGCAGAAGGCGACAGTGTTGTAGTTCCTGGTATAGTTCAAACTTATCGAGGATTAATAGAATTTGCTCCTGATACAATTATTAAAGTTGGTTCTGCAAAAACAATTAAAATACCAACTGTAATTACAACATTAGTTGAAGCAAACGAAAATGATTTGGTTAAAATGAATAACCTCATGTTTTATGCAACACCTACTGGTGGTGTTTGGCCTGCAGCTTCAGCAAATGTTTTATGCCACACACAAAATTTAACGGATACAATAATTGTTCGTGTATTAACAGGAAGTGCACTAGCAGGAGCTCCGCTTCCAACTGCTTCATTATTTAATATTGTTGGAATGGTTCAGCAATTTAGTACAAGTTCGGCTGCTCCATATGCATTTAACGGATACGAAATTTTACCTAGAACAACTTCAGATGTTATTTCGGGTTTAGCTCCACCAGATGCTGTTACTTCTGTTAATGCAACACCAAATTTAACTTCACTAACATTCAGTTGGACAAATCCTGTTACTTATAATAGTTCAACAATGAAGACAGTAGTTTTCATCAAAACTGGATCGGCAATTACTTTAGGAACACCAAATAAAAATTCAACAGCTTACACAGCGAATACAACTTTAGGTTCAGGATCGGCATTTCAAAATGATGCAAATGCCAATTGTGTAATGAACTCAAATAATAATACCGTTACTGTAACAGGATTAACTCAGTCAACAAATTATTACGCGATAATTTATGTTATTAGAAATGCTGACTCCACATATTCAGCAGCAGCAACTGCAAATTCAACAACAACTAATAATTTACCAAATCCGGTTACATCATTATCGGTTGCTGGTTTAACACCAACATCCGCAACCATCAGCTGGACTCGTCCTGCAGGTTATGATGTTACTTCACACACTACTTTAGTTTTTGTAAAAGTTGATAACGCAATTACAGCTGGTACACCAACAAATGCAATCACATCTTACACTGCAAATACTGCTTTCGGATCAGGTACTGCATACCAAAATGATGCAGCTGCTTTTTGTGTTTACAATGGCGATTCGGCTTCGGTAAATGTTACTAATTTGGTTCAAGGAAAAACATACAACGTAATTGTTTGGGTAGTTCGTAATTCCGATTCGAAATATGCAACATCACCAACTATTGGTAGCGGAACAGCATTACCTCCAGCCCCAACTGCAAAAGTGATTCATTACTGGCATTTCAATAATTTAAATACAGGAATGACAGGTGCTGTAATGGCAACTTCATTTTATAATTGGGGAATTGGTGCTGATTATTCAACTCTTGATACAAGCAAAGCAAAAATTTATTACCGTACAAATCCAGGTGTTTCTAATACGTATGTAACTTATTGGGATAATGTAACAGGTGATACATTGAACCAACGTTTTGGAACTGCTGCAGGATTAGCAATGCGTGCACGCAATCCAAGCGACAGCATGAACTTACAGTTTTATATTCCAACAACTCATTACAAAAATATTAAAGTTAGTTATGTTTGTGAAAAATCTAGCTTAGCTAGTGGACAGTATCAACAAAATTATGATTACAGTGTTGATGCCGGTGCAACATGGAGAACAAAAGGCCTATCAATGACTGTTGATTCGACAATTGGAACTGGATATACACCAGTATATATTTCTTTCTTACCAACTGATACTTTTGCATACAACAATCCGAACTTAATTTTGAGAATAAAATTCTCGGCAGATCCATCTGGTACAATTGGATTACCTTCTGGTACTAGCGGAAATAATCGATTTGATAATTTTGTTGTTGAAGGCGATACAACTACCGCTCCTCCTATTCCTTTAAGCATAAACAATATTAAAGATATAAAATCAAGTTTAGTATTGTATCCAAATCCAACTTCCGGTGAGCTTTTTATCAACTCTGTAAACGATCAAGTAAAAAATATTTCAGTAATGAATATCACTGGTCAAGTAGTTGCACAATATTCAGATTCATCGAAAGTAATTAAAATGGATATCTCAAACTTAAACTCAGGATTATATTTTGTTCAAGTGAGAGAAAACGATCAAGTTTCAACTATGAAACTATTAAAAAATTAATAACGTGTAGTAGTTTCTTTTTCAATAAAACTGGCGATCATATTGGTCGCCTTTTTATTTTAATAACTCTGATTTTAATTGTAAAATATTATTAAGATAAACTATGCTTAACACATAGCTAACAATCTCAATGGACATTTGAAAAAAAATAAGATGAAAAAAGTATTGCGTCTATCCATTGTCTGTTTAATTCTTAATGTTGTTTCAATTAACACTTTTGCTCAGCAAAGTTTAATTTACTACTGGCACTTTAACAATCTTGTTAATTTTACAACTGTACAAGTAAGTCCATCAACATTTCCTGTAATACGACCAAACTACACAACACTTGATTCGACCAAAGCCTTTATAAAATATGCCCCACTTACAGGAACAGTTGGTAATCAACTAACTTTTTATGATAACACTAGCCCGGGTGACATTTTAAATGCAAGATTTGGAACTCCTGCAGGATTAGGTTTGCGTCCGCGTAATCCAAGTGATAGTATGCAGTTGATGTTTTATATTCCATCAACATCATATAAAAATATTACCATCAAATACGAAACACAAAAATCGAGTGCAGGAAATGGCGGAGCAACCGATTCTATGGATTATAGTGTTGATAGTGGTGTTACCTGGGTAAATTCAGGCATCAGTCCATTGGTTGCAAGTAACGGAACAGGAGCATGGTCAACCTCAGTATTATATGCTGCAATTTCCGATCCTCTAGCTTTCAATAACAGCAAGCTTGTTTTTCGTATTCGTTTTAATGCACCTGGAAATACTGGTACATCGGGTAATGTTCGTGTTGATAATGTTACCGTTGAAGGTGATTCAATTCAAGCACCAAAATTGATGTATTACTGGCACTTTAACAACTTAGTAAATTTTACATCTGTACAAGTTTCTCCATCTATTTTTCCTATAATTCGCCCAAATTATACAACACTTGATTCAACAAAAGCATTTATAAAATTTGCTCCGCTAGCAGGAACAGTTGGGAATCAATTAACCTTTTATGATAATACAACTGGAGATACAGTTAATGCTCGCTTAGGTCAACCAGCAGGTACGTGTCTGAGACCACGTAATCCAACAGATAGTATGCAATTAATGGTTTATATTCCTTCTACCGGATACAAAAATTTTATCATCAAATTCGAAACTCAAAAATCGAGTGCAGGTAATGGTGGTGCAACAGATTCGATGGACTATAGTTTAGATAGCGGAGTTACCTGGACAAATTCAGGAATCACTCCTTTGGTGGCTAGTAATGGAACAGGCGCATGGATGTCACCGGGTTCTCCCATTACAGCAACAATAAATGATTTAAGAGCATGGAATAACAGCAAACTTGTTTTCAGAATAAGATTTAATGCTCCCGGAAACACCGGTACATCCGGCAATGTGAGAGTAGATAATTTAACAATTGAAGGTGATACGTTTACTGGCACTTATCCTCTACCTGTAAAAATGTTATCATTTAATGCTCATATTATTTCAGATAGAAATATTATAGTAAGCTGGCAAACTGCTTCTGAAATTGATAACGACCATTTTATTTTAGAAAGAAGCTACGATGAAAAAAACTGGGGCGAAATTGGAAATATAAAAGGTGTTGGAAATAGTAATAACATGAATGCGTATCAATACGAAGATCAACTCGAAAATAATTATCCGGTTGTTTATTATCGCCTAAAACAATTTGATGTGAATGGAACATTTACTATTTCAAATTCGATTACAGTTACATTTAAAGATAATTTGCCAAATGTTATTTCTATTGAAAATCCGGTGAAGGATAACATCTGTAAAATCAATATTACATCTGCAAATCAATCTACTTTAAACATTATTGTCAGTAACACTTTTGGAATGGAGCTCATACACACTCCGCAAAATGTGAACGAAGGGAAGAATAATATAAATATTGACATGAACAGCTTGAGCAGTGGATTATATTTTATTGAAATAAAAGATAAAACGACAACATTAGCAATTAAGAAGATTGTGAAATAGAATAAAAAAGAGGGAGACAAAAAATATTGTTTAGTTTAGGAATGATAAGTGCTGATTCAGATGAAAATTTGAATCAGCCTTTTCTTTTTAAAAAGCTATTAAGACATTCATAAAATACATACCTATAAATATTTCCATAAAATCATATATGAAATAATTATTACGTGATTGGTTAAGTTGCTTTAAAACATAAATAGATAGAGATTTTTTATCATCATTTTATCATTCACAAAAAAATAACTTTAAGATAATTTCTGAATACAAACCGGCTTATACTTTTGTTTGCTTTTGTTTTTACGAACTAATCAATACTGTTTGTTAATTCAACTATCTGCAACAAAAATTAATATCATAAAACCACGATTCAACAGTACAAAAAATGAAATACTTACCTAACTATTTTTGCAATACTTTTTTAAAAAAGTATACTGTACTTTTATTTTCATCTCTAATTTTAAACTTTGCATACAGTCAATCTACCTCGAAATTTAATGATGGGTATCTTACCGTCTTTAAAAATACTTCTGCATCAGCATTAGGAACAACTGGTACAGCAATAGTTTTAGAAGAATATCTTCCTTCTACTACGAGTCAGTCATCTCCGAATTATAGCGTTGCCATACCTTTCGCCTCTTCTGCTGGTTCAAATGGAATCGTTTGCGGTGCAACTACAAGTTCAAACGGTGCAATCTCTAGATCAGAAAATGGAAGATATATTCTAGTACCAGGTTGGTCAACTAATACTTCAATCACAGGTGCGACAGCTATAGGTAGTGCAAATACAACTTTTACTATTTGTGCTGTAAGACCAGTTAATGGATCTGGAACAATAAGTACTGGTATCACTGGAACTTCAAATTGGTTCACAGCAGCAAATGATTATCGAGGAGCAACCAGTGATGACCTTACAAATTATTGGGTTGTTGGTGCATCAATAGGTGTTCGTACTACAACTAATGGAACGTCCTTAACAACAGTTTCATCTACAAGTACAAACGTGAGAGTAACCAACATATTTAATAGTCAATTGTATTATTCAACAGGATCAGGAACAAATGGAATCTATCAGGTAGGAACAGGAAAATCAACCTCAGCATCAACAACATCTACAAATTTAGTAAGCTCAACAGGTGCATATGGTTTTGCTGTGAGTCCAGATTTTTTAACAATTTATACAAATAGTGCAACAGGTGTAATTTCAAGATGGACATATAGTGGTACTTACAGCAGTGGTTCGTATAGCGGTGGTTCTTGGAGTACTGCATCTACAGGGCTTGCATTAACTGCAGTTACTGGATTAGCAGTTGATTGGTCTGGATATTCATTTTCAACAAGTGCGAATGGTGCAATCATTTATGCATGTAATTCAACAACCCTTGTAAAAGCCAATGACAATGGAACAGGTTCTATGACATCGTCTACTTTGAGAACAATAAGTGGTTTCAATGCATTTAAACAACTCGCTTTTTCACCAATTAAGCAAACGGTAAGTATTGGTAGTGCAACACCGGCTTTAGGAAATATTACAAAAGGAGGAACAAGTGTGCCTTTGTTTCAGTTTAATTTATCAGCTGATGAAGGAAACTCTACAATTAAAAAAGTTACAATAGCAAAAACTGGAACTTCAACAATTTCTACATCAGGATCTTCAGACATTGCAAATTTCCATTTAATAAAAGATGCAAATAATAATGGTGTGTTTGATGGTGGAGAGACTGATTATGGTCAAGGAACAGTTAGCAGCAGCAATATTTCCTTCTCTGTAAGCTTTGGTACATACCTTACCGAAGGATCTAGTGCAAATTTTTTAGTTGTTGCTGATGTTAATGCAAGTGCAACTTCTTCAAATACTATATCATTAAATATTGCCTCAAACAAAACAATAAACAGCACTAACTATACAACAAATATTGTGAATGCTGGTGGCAGCCCAGTATATATGGGAGCAAGTGTTCCAACCGGAAATTTACTTACCATTGCATCCCCTTCCAGCACGACTGCAACAATTAGCAATAGTGGTAATCCGGTTAGCGCAAATCTTGGATTAAATGTTAATGACAACATTGTGTTTGGGTTTTCAATTACACCAGCTGGTGGAAGTATAGATTTTACTGCAGTAAACATTACTACCACAGGAACAGCAAACAATAGTGACATCAATAATTTTAGATTATATTATGATGCCGATGCAAGTGGAACTATTAATGGTGGAGACGTATTGCTACAAACTTTAAGCACGTTATCAAATCCTCTAAGTTTTAATTCGATATCTGGTCAAACTGCTTTTTCGAGTGCACGCAATTATTTATTAGTTGCTGATATTCCAAACACAGCTACATCAGGTAATACTTTTTCTGGAAGTATTGCATCAACAATGGATGTAACAACAACTGCAACAAGTGCTTCAGGCACGGCCTCCGGAAACACACAATATATAGGAAACCCTTCGTCAAATCTGAATAATAGTGGCACTCCTGCATCTTCTAATGTTTCAAAGTCTGCAACCGATTTTCTTGTATTTGGATTTCAATTAACACCAACTTGTTTAGTTAATTTTAGTGATGTAACTATTTCAACTTCTGGAACAGCTACTGCAAGTGATGTGTCAAATTTTAGATTATATAAAGATGTTGATGGAAGCGGAACTGTAAATGTCGGTGACGTTTTGGTACAAACGGTAGCATCACAATCAGGCACTCTTACTTTTTCAAGTCTCTCTCAAACTTCATTATCAACTCCCACAAACTATTTAGTGATTGCCGATTTCACAGCAAATGCAACTACTGGAAATACCTTGCAATTAAGTATATCTCATTCTGGTGATATAACATTGGGTTCTGGAACAAACACTGGTACAGCAACAGGAAATACCATAACAATAGATGCAGGAACATATGGAGATTTTAGATCAGCTGCAACAGGTAACTGGAGTGCTACCTCAAGTTGGCAAACTTATTCTTCAATTGGAACATGGGTTTCCGCTTCTGTTGCTCCCACAACTGCATCATTTGTTTCCAAGAATGTTACCATATTAAATGGTCATACTATTACAGCTGATGGAACAGCAACTCAATATTGTAAAAATTTAACAATAAATAATGGAGGTATTTTATATGCCGCAGGTGCTACTGCAAGATTTATAAATGTATACGGAAATATTACTTGTAATGGTACAATTGGTAATGGATCAACCTATGATGGTATTGGGTTTGATGTTGAAGGCACAAGTTGTACAATTTCTGGTTCGGGCAATTTTGATTGTGCTCGAATTGCAAAAAATTCTATTACGAATATTACCACAAATTTAACTTTCGACATGAATGTTAATTGTAGATATAATGGTGCTGCAATTTATGTGAACATAGCTGGTGCAACTCTGAATGTTATTATTGATGCAAATTACACACTCACGTTACCAGGCGATGCTACTGTAAATGGTGCGGGTGCTTTCTCATTTGATGGAATTGATGGAACAGGATCCGGAGAAAGGGGAGGCTCACTAACAGTAAATGGAACACTAACTTTAAGTGGACAAGGAACTGGACAACCCACATTATTTTTACTAAATAATAATACAACATCGGCAACAAGCTGCACAATTAATAATGGAGGATTAATAAATGTTGCGAAATTAAATTGTGGAGCTAGCGGAGCTGCAGGGCACACTCTTACTATTAATAATGGCGGGATATTAAATATCACCGATGAACCAACTTCATTTATTACTCCAAGCACAACAAATAATACGTTTACTTTTAACACAGGTTCAACAGTACAATATTCAAAAAGTGGTGCTCAAACGGTGTACGTTTTTGGTTCAAACAATCAAAAAAATATTACTTTTTCTGGAAGTGGAAACAAAACACTTGGATCTGCATTAACAGTAAATGGAACAATTCAATTGAGTGGCGGAACATTTGCAACAGGGGGAAATTTAACAATCAATTCTTCTGGTTCATTAATTTATAATGGTGGTTCAATAACGGGATATACTCTACCATCATCTTTAACTAATTTCACACCCGATGTCGGAACAACATCACTCTCATCAAACTTAACTGTAAATGGCACTCTTTTTCTCGGCAACAATACACTTGATATTGCAGGAAACACATTAAATATAAATGGTGATTTTACAACAGGAACCGGTGTAATTAAAAGCAATGGCTCCGGATCAATTTCAATTGGCGGTACGGGTACATTAACAAATAGTTTATTGTTTGATCAAACTACTTCTGGTACAACAAATCGATTTTCAAATATTACTTTGAGCAGAGGAACAACTTCTGGTACAGGAAGTATTACACTTGGCAACTCTCTCGAGATTACAGGAACATTAACACTTACAAACGGAACATTGAATACCGGAGGATTTTTAACTCTTGTTTCGAATGCATCCGGAACAGCACGAATTGCAAGTATTCCATCAACTGCAGATATTTCTGGAAATGTAAAATCACAACGTTACGTACCAGCTTTACAAAGACGATACAGAATGTTTTCGCCTAATACTTCTTCATTTGCTTACACTGATTTAATTGATAATATTTTTGTAACCGGTACTGGTGGTTCATCCAATGGATTTGATGATGCTCCGCCATTAAATAGTCCGAGTATTTATACTTATCAAGAATCTACAACTGGTGGAAGAGGATGGAAACCTGTTACGAGTACATCAAGTACATTGGGTACTGGAAGTGGTGCGCTGGTTTATGTTCGTGGCGACAGAACTCTTTCGTCTCCTGATTGGTATACTGCAGGTTTATTTCCTTCTCAAAATGCAGTAACAATTGATTTTAATGGTGCGATAAATAAAGGAACTATTTCGCCAAGCATATCATACACAAATACTGCCGACCCAACAAGTGATGGTTGGAATCTTGTTGGAAATCCATATGCTTCACAAATTGATTGGAATACAATTTCAAAATCTAATCTAGATGCCAATTATTATATTTATAATCCTGCCACAGGAAGTTATGTTTCTGATAATGGTACTAATTATATTGCATCGGGTCAGGCATTTTTTGTTCAGGCTACAGGTTCTTCGCCAACTATCTCATTTAATGAAACTGATAAAGTTTCGAACACTGCTACCTCTTATTTTAAAACCGCAACTCAGCAAATCGAATTTAAAATGATTAAAGATGCTTATAACTCAGATGTGGCATGGCTTGGATTTGATGCAACTTCAAATAAAGGCTTTAACAGAAGTGAGGATGCAGTGAAGTTTCCAAATTCATTAATCAATTTTGGTTTTTATATTGATAGTATTTTTACTGTACAACGAAATGTAGCTCCTATGCCAAACATTGCCGATACTTTTGTTTTATCCGCATACGCTCCTGCAGGTACCTATTCTATTAATGTCGCTAATGTTAATGCAACACTCCCGTCTAATAAAAACATTTACCTGATAGATCAGTTTAACAGCAATGTAGTTAATTTGAGAAGTACTACATCATATACATTCAGTATTACATCTAACCCAACAACAACAGGTAATCGCTTTCTGATAGTAATAAACGATCCATCTTTATTACCTGTAAAATGGCTATCAGTTACGGGTGTAAAAATGAATGCTGATGCAATGATAAAATGGCAAACTGCAAATGAGAAAAACAACGACCATTATGTTGTTGAACGTTTAAAAGGAAACACTTTTGAAGAGATTGCATTAGTAACTGCTAAGCAAAACACACAATCGCTTTCTGATTATACATTTACTGATAAAAATATTTTTGCAACAAATAACTCAATCCAATATTATCGCATTAAACAAATCGATAAAGATGGTAAGTATTCATACTCATCAATAGTTGCAATAAATGATAATTCAAAAACTGATGATGTTTCTGTTTTTCCTAATCCTGCAAGTAATTTACTAAACATTATTTCTACAAAAACTTTTGTTGGTAACACAAAAATTGATGTGATTGATGTTACCGGTAAAACATTACAAAGTCAAGAGTTTAATGCGAATGAGAGGATATCATTAAATATATCATCTTATGAAACAGGAATTTATTTTGTTCATATTTCTACGCAAAATGGTGAAGTGATGACATACAAATTTTGTAAAGACTAATAGCACTTATACTTATTATGAAGATTATAATATTAACTACATTTTTCTTATGTTGTTTTCATCATTTATACTCCCAGGGTGATCAAGAATATATTTCGATATTTGATGAAACAAATTTATATATAACCGAAACCTCAAGAACAAGAATTAACCCTTACGAAGAAACGAATAATATTGCCGCAGGATATATAAATTTCGGGGTTACAACACCAGATAAAAAAATTGCACCTAACCAAGGAAATGGTGTACCAAGCATTCCGCCCACTCCTGATGTTCCAGTCAATGGTAGCATTATCTTTTTGATGATTTCAGGAGTATTTTTATCAATATATAAAATTAGTAAAGCAAATTTGTCCTAAAAGAATATGCGCATTTGATTTTTTTTAATATTGAATTACTTCTTAATTTCATTTACTAACATTTTATTTCAAGAAAATTTGTGAATATAATCTTACTTATCTTAAACGATTATCGCACAACTACATCGTCAATCAACTCTGTTCCTGCTTCCTGATTCACAAGTTCAACAATTTTACTGCGTGTATAATTTAACTCATTTCTGAGTGGAGCCGACTCTATATGAAGGTATAATTTATTTTTACTGATGTAAATTTTAGTTGTGTTTTTAGCAATGAGTTTACCTACAATTTTCTCCCAGTTATTGATGATATTGATTTCGGCAAGCTTTCCTTTCATGTGATTGCTTCCCATTAAATCACTGATCACCTCTTTAATACTCTGCTCGTTCGAACCTCTCTTTTTCATACTCAAATTTCACTTATTGTTTGGTCTTTTACCGAAAAATATTTCACATCTATTTTTTCCATTTTATTAAAAACACTTTTTAGTCTTTCGGGATGTGTATCGGTAATAAATATTTGTCCGAATGCATCGTGTGCCATCATTGATAATAAAATATTCAAACGCTGGTCGTCCAGTTTTTCAAAAATATCATCGAGTAAAAGCATAGGCTTAATACCTGTTTGCTGTTTTAAATATTCAAATTGTGCAAGTTTTAATGCAATGATAAACGACTTTTGTTGTCCCTGCGAACCGAATTTTTTTAACGGAAAACCACCTATCAAAAATTCGAGCTCATCTTTATGAACGCCTTTTGTTGTGCGCTGTGCCGCAAGGTCGTTATTTTCAAATTCGTCAAGTAAGGTTTCAAAACCCTTCTCATTCAGATCAGAAATATATTGCAATTCTACTTCTTCTGATGATGATGAAATATCGCGATAAAATTTTCTGAAAACTTTCACAAACTCTTCAAGAAATTTTTTGCGCTTATCGTAAACCGGTTTGCCAAAACGTATGAGTTGTTCGTTTAACGATTCGAGTAATGTGATATCGAAAAAACTCATTTCGTGAAACAACTTGAGTTGCTTGTTTCGCTGCTCAAGTACTCTGTTGTGGTAAAGCAAATCGTTCAGATAAATTTTATCGGTTTGTGCAATCATGCCATCCAAAAATTTCCTTCGCTCTTCACTTCCTTCCAAAATCAACAGGATGTCGTTTGGAGTGATAATAACAAGTGGATATGAACCAATGTGGTCAGAGAATTTTCTCAGTTCGTTGTTATTTACCTTTACCGATTTTTTCTCGCCACGCTCAAAAGCTATTCGCACTTTTTCTTGAAGTTCACCATTCAAAAAATTTCCCTCGATGGTAAAAAAATCTTTCCCATGCAAAATGTTTTGTTGGTCAACCGAATTGAAAAAACTTTTGGTAAACGACAAATAATATATCGCATCCAAAATATTTGTTTTACCTGCACCATTATTTCCCGAAAAACAGTTCACTCCTCCCGACAAAATCACTTTTGCCGAATCGTAATTTTTAAATTGTGTAAACTGTAAGGATTGTAGATGCATAAAGCCTCAAATTTAAAATTACGTGGCAAATAGTTTTTATTTATATCAAAATCCGGCTCGATTAGATGTAAAGCACTCATTTTCAAAACTAAATCTGAAACTTTGTTCAATCCCAAAATTTATTAGCTTTGCAGTCCTTGTGAAAATGGCAAAAAATAACTTTACAAAAGAAAATTATCTAGGCTGGTACGAGCAGATGTTGCTTATGCGCAGGTTCGAAGAGAAAACTGCACAGCTTTACGGACAGCAAAAGATTAAAGGTTTCTGTCACTTATATATTGGTCAAGAGGCTGTTGTGGCTGGTACGATGAGTGCCATTCGCAAAGATGATAAGATTATTACAGCCTACCGCGATCATGCACATGCTTTGGCGTGTGGTATTTCGGCCGATGCTGTAATGGCTGAATTGTTCGGAAAAGTTACTGGCTGTTCGAAAGGAAAAGGCGGCTCGATGCATTTGTTTTCTAAAGAACACAACTTTTTTGGTGGACATGGCATTGTTGGCGGACAAATTCCTTTAGGCGCAGGCATTGCAATGGCCGATCAATATAAAGGTAACGACAATGTAACCGTTTGTTATTTTGGCGATGGCGCAGCAAGGCAAGGTGCTTTACATGAAACATTTAACATGGCAATGCTTTGGAAATTGCCCGTTATATTTGTTTGCGAAAATAATGGCTATGCCATGGGCACATCGGTTGAACGTACAACCAATGTACTCGATATTTTTAACATCGGAAATGCTTATCATATGCCTAGTGAGAGTGTTGACGGAATGCAATGTGAAACAGTTCATCATGCAGTAAACGAGGCTGCGTTAAGAGCCCGAAACGGTGACGGACCAACATTGCTTGAAATTCGCACGTATCGTTATCGTGGACATAGCATGAGCGATCCTGCAAAATACAGAAGCAAAGAAGAAGTTGAAGAATACAAAAAGAAAGACCCTATTGAACAAGTAAAAGCAACCATCGTCAGTAAAAAATATGCTGATGAAAAATGGTTTGAAGAGATTGAAAATAAAATAGAAAAAATAGTTTTGGAATCTGTTGATTTTGCAGAAAATTCACCATTTCCCGACCCATCAGAAATATACACTGATGTTTATGCCGAACCTGATTATCCATTTATTAACGAATAAAAAAAATGACTGACAAAAACGAAAACAACGAATTGGATCTTGATAAAACAATCGTAGAAACAACACATAAGGTTGAAGATTTTTATCATAAAAACAAAAAGCAAATTACTTATGCTTTAATTGGTTTACTGGTAATTGTAGTGGCTTATGTTGGCTATACAAAATACTACATCGAACCAATGGAAGACGAAGCTCAGAAAGAAGTTTTCAGAGCTCAACAATATTTTGACATGGACTCATTTAACCTTGCTCTTAACGGAAACGATAAGTTTAAAGGATTTGAGGAAATTGCAAAAACATATGGTGCATCTAAAGTAGGAAACCTTGCTCATTATTATGCAGGAATTTGCTTGTTACGTACCGGTAAATTTCAGGAAGCAATTGATCAGCTCGAAGATTTTAAAACCGACAATAAACTTGTTTCTCCATTGGCAACTGGTGCAATTGGCGATGCTTATGTAGAACTTGGTGATTTAGATAAAGGTGTAAAATATTACATCAAAGCAGCAAAAATGAGTAAGAATAAATTCACTTCTCCAATATTCTACAAAAAAGCAGGATTGGTTTACGAAGAGAAAAAAGATTACTCAAACGCAGTGGATGTTTATACAACCATCAAAAAAGATTTCTCTGATAGCCAGGAAGCAACAGATATTGATAAATATATTGCTAGAGCAACAGCTTTGAAAGACGGTAAATAAAAAAAAATATTTTACTGCCAGAAAAACCGGAGCTGATGCTTCGGTTTTTTTGTTACTCATAAATTGAAAAAAGTTGAAAACAATCTTATCCAATTATACACCATACTTCAAGCAGATAGCTAAGCTAAGTTATCCAATTATCATCGGACAAATTGGGATTGTGCTGATGGGCGTTGCTGATGTGGTGATGATTGGCAGAGTTGACGCAACAAATTTGGCTGCAGCAGGATTGGCCAATTCTATATTTTTTTTAGTAACCATTTTAGGTATCGGAACGTTGATGGCTATTTCGGCACTTGTGGCGCAAGCAAAAGGTGCCGATAATCAAAACGAATGTGCTGTACTTTTCCGTCAAGGAATATTTGCAGCATTAGCTTTAAGCGCATTCATCTTTTCTGTACTTACATTATTTGCTTTCAATTTCAGCCTATTCAAACAAAATGAAGAAGTAACCAAATTGGCATCACAGTTTTTACATTTATTAAATGCCGGAACACTTCCATTATTAATTTTTGTTGCTGCTAAACAATTCAGCGATGGATTATCAATCACAAAACCTTCGGCTATAATAACTATCGGAGCTTTACTGCTCAACATTTTACTAAACTGGTTGCTTATATATGGCAACATGGGATTTCCTAAAATGGGATTGAATGGCGCTGGTATAGCCACACTCATTTCGAGAATCATGATGGCAATTTGCATGCTTGTTTTTGTGTTGATGCATAAAAAATACAAACCCTTTATTCGTATCAAAGAAAAAATAAATCAGCTTGATACTTTTAAAGAAATTTTTAGAATCGGATTGCCTTCAGGATTTCAATATTTTTTCGAAATATCTGCGTTTTCAACTGCCGGAATTATGATTGGCTGGATTGGAAAAAACGAACAAGCTGCTCATCACATTGCATTAAATGTTGCATCGGTAACGTATATGATTGCAACAGGTATTTCGGCTGCCGGTTCCATCATGGTTGGCGATGCACTAGGAAGAAAAAATAAAATCGGAATCATTCGCTCTGGGAAATCGGCATTGATTGCAGGAGCATTGTTTATGGGCACTTGCGCAATATTGTTATCTGTATTCGGGAAAATAATTATCGGCTTTTATATTGACGATTCGGATGTGGCTTTATTCGCATCGTATCTATTAATTGTTGCAGCATTTTTTCAATTATCAGATGGAATTCAATGTGTGAGTTTAGGTATTTTACGAGGAATAGAAGACACAAAAATTCCAACGTTCATTACAGTTGTTGCTTATTGGGTAATCGGAATTCCTATTGGTTATTTACTGTCATTTTATTTCCATTTAAGTTTATACGGAATATGGATTGGTTTGCTCATTGGATTAACATTTTCGGCTGTAATGTTAAGCAGAAGATTTTTGTCGCTAAGCAAACGCATTGATGTTTTTAAAGAAACATATCTTGGCAACCGCTATGAATAAAACACTCAAAGTACATATTGCTCTTTTTATTGTTTCACTCATTTATGGTGCTACGTTTACCATTGCAAAAGAAGTAATGCCATTGTACGTAAAGCCATTTGCATTTATCATGGTTCGTATTTGGGTTGCTGCTATTTTGATTTTCTTTTTCCATTCTGTTTATATCAAAGAAAGAATTAC
>Ga0194060_10000822_pt1 | contig 22636 bp, 16 predicted proteins | sample SepL225m_MetaG_FD_163427 | JGI IMG/M metagenome (GOLD analysis project Ga0194060, IMG submission 163427) | Anoxic zone freshwater microbial communities from boreal shield lake in IISD Experimental Lakes Area, Ontario, Canada - Sep2016-L222-5m | ecosystem: Environmental > Aquatic > Freshwater >... | reverse complement strand
GACATCAACCGGCACCGGGGGAGTGGCATCTCGGTGCCGGTTGATGTCACCAAAGAGGAGGAGATTGGGGCACTCTACCGCCATATCGGGGAGCGCTACGAGAGGCTTGATATTGTGGTAAACATTGCCGGTGGCGACTGTGAACCCTCCGCCGAAGTTGAAGAGATTGACTACCTGAAAATGAGTGCCAATCTTGACCTGAATCTCAAGTCCTGCATCATCTCCTGCCGGGAGGCTGCACGGTTCATGAAGCCGCAGGGTTTCGGCAAAATCGTCAACATGAGCTCGCTGGTCTATCGCGGAAGCCCCAACCAGTTTTCATACTCAGCAGCCAAAGGGGGAATTTACGCCTTTACCCGCTCTCTTGCCTTTGCGCTCGGTCGTTATGGTATCACCGCCAATGCCCTTGCTCCGGCGCTGGTCGAGGTTCCAGCCTTTGTTGCAGCATTGGGTGCTGAACGCTGGGAGATGCTCCGCAAGGAGTGCGCACAACGCTACCCGCTTGGCCGGGTCGCAACACCGGAGGATGTTGCCCGCTGCGCTCTTTTTCTTGCCTCCGACGATGCCGCCTTTATTACCGGCCAGATTCTGGAGATTTCCGGAGGCGCACGGCTTTGATCGTTACATCCGGCTTTGCCTTAAAACAAGAGACGTGGGAACATTCTTCGGACATAAACCATAACACAAAAATCAATAAGGAGCATGTATGACCTCAACAAAAAAAGTACTGATTGCCGGAGCATCGGGATATCTCGGCAGATATGCCGTCAAGGAGTTCAAGGAGAGGGGCTACCATGTCAGGGCTCTTGTGCGTGATCCTGAAAAGGTGAAAACAGTTGGAGCACACGGAGAACCGGCGGTTCACGACATCATTGATGAATTTGTCATCGGCGATGTGACCAATCCAGAGAGCATTAAAGGGATATGCAATGGCGTTGACATTGTCTTTTCTGCGCTTGGCCTGACAGCTCCGCACCCACAATTCACCAGCAATGATGTGGATTACCTGGGTAACAAACGAATACTTGATCAGGCGGTCAGCGAAAAAGTCTCACGATTCATCTACGTCTCTCTCTTCAATCAGGATAAAATGGCGGAGATTCCATCAATCAAGGCACATGAGCGTTTTGCTGCTGATCTGAAACAGTCGGGCATCTCGTGGGCGGTTATACGACCCAATGGTTATTTTTCTGATATGGGACGTTTTTTTTCAATGGCCCAAAGTGGCCATATCTTCATGATCGGTGAAGGGGAGAAAAAAATCAATCCGGTTCATGGCGCTGATCTCGCAAAAGTCTGCGTTGATGCTGTGGAGGGTGAATCCCGTGAAATTCCTGTTGGAGGCCCGGACATCTACACATTCAGAGAGACTATGGAGATGGCCTTCAAAGCCTGCGATAAAACGCCGTGGATAACATCGCTCCCCTTCTGGCTGGCCGAGGGTGGCCTCAATGTCACAGCCATTTTTAACCGGAATCTGGCAGATCTCTTCTCATTTGCCATTGAAGCCCTCAAATTCGACCATATTGCTCCTGCTCATGGCACAAGACATCTGAAAGATTTTTTTGCTGGACTTGCCACCAAAACTCATTGACGACCAAAAGATCATAGCATCAATCACCAGAGAGAGGTTGCCCGGCTCCCGCGCCTCTCTTTTTTTCAGCGTTTACCGCTTTTTTCTAACTATCTAATTCAATACCTTGGGAATCGATTGGAAAGAGCGAAGAGAGAGAAGAACAATGCGTCGCTTTTTGTCAATAACCTGAAATTTTAGCGTTTACACTTTCCCATGTTGAAAATTTTTGAAAAGATCTTCGGATCAAAGCACGACAAGGATATCAAGAAAATCCAGCCTGTTATCCAGCGCATCAACGAGTTGCAGGGCACCTTGTCGTCTCTCAGTGACGATCAGTTGAGGCTAAAGGGCCAGGAGTTAAAACAAAATGTCCGCAATGTCCTGGAACCTTTGGAACAAGAGAAAAAAACTCTTTTGCTCAAACTTGACAATCCCGATATCAATCTTGATGAGGTTGAAACCATAAACACCCGGCTTGACACTCTGGCTGAAGAGTATGAAGCCGCAACCGGCAGGATACTTGAAGAGCTCCTCCCCGAAACGTTTGCACTGGTCAAAGAGACCTGCGTTCGTCTGAAAGGGCACACCTACCAGGTCATGGGAAGAGAGATGGTATGGAACATGGTGCCTTATGATGTTCAGCTTATCGGCGGGATGGTTCTCCACTCAGGGAAAATTTCTGAAATGGCCACCGGTGAGGGAAAGACCCTTGTCTCTACCCTGCCGGTTTTTCTCAATGCTCTGACCGGAAGAGGTGTCCATGTAGTCACCGTTAATGACTACCTTGCACAGAGAGATAAAGAGTGGATGAACCCCGTCTTTGAATTTCACAATGTCTCCGTAGGTGTTATTCTCAACACCATGATACCCGAGGAGCGTCGCGAGGAGTACCGGTGCGATGTCACTTATGGTACCAACAATGAGCTTGGCTTCGACTATCTGCGCGACAATATGGCCAACACCCCGGAGGAGATGGTACAACGTAATTTCTATTACGCCATCGTTGACGAGGTAGATAGTGTACTGATTGATGAAGCAAGAACTCCGCTTATTATTTCAGGGCCGGTGCCCAATGCCGACAACAGTAAATTCCAGGAGATCAAACCCTGGATTGAGCAGTTGGTGCGTGCCCAGCAACAACTGGTTGCATCGTACCTCACCGAGGCGGAAAAACTGATGAAAACGAAGCCCGGTGATACCGTGGCAGGCCTCGCCCTGCTCCGTGTCAAACGGGGACAGCCAAAGAACACCCGCTACATCAAAATGCTCTCCCAGCAGGGAGTTGCAAAACTGGTACAAAGCACTGAACACGAGTACCTTAAAGACAACTCCAGCCAGATGCACGAGGTTGACGACGCACTCTATTACGCCGTCGATGAAAAGGCTGCAACCATTGATCTGACCGACAAGGGGCGCGAGTTTCTCAGCAAACTCAGCCACCAGGACAGCGATATCTTCATGCTCCCCGATGTTGGCTCTGAAGTGGCCATTATTGAAAATGATGCCTCTGTTGCTGTGGCCGACAAGGTTCAGAAAAAAGATGCTGTCTATCGTCTCTTTGCCGACCGCTCCGAGCGGCTGCACAATATCAGCCAACTCCTGAAAGCATACTCACTCTTCGAGCGTGACGATGAATATGTAGTACAGAACGGTCAGGTGATGATTGTCGATGAATTCACCGGACGAATTCTGCCCGGGCGCCGTTACAGCGATGGCCTGCACCAGGCTATTGAGGCCAAAGAAAATGTCAAGATTGAGGGTGAGACGCAGACCATGGCAACCGTCACCATCCAGAACTTTTTCCGCCTGTACAAAAAGCTCGCAGGAATGACAGGCACCGCTGAAACAGAGGCATCGGAATTTTATGAAATCTACAAACTTGATGTTGTTGTCATTCCCACGAACGCCAGCATTGTCCGTAATGACCGGGAAGATCTTGTCTACAAGACCCGACGTGAAAAGTACAATGCTGTTGCCTTGAAGGTTGAGGAGCTGCAGAAAAAGGGGCAGCCGGTGCTTGTCGGCACAACCAGTGTCGAGGTTTCGGAAACTCTTTCAAGAATGCTTCGGGCAAGGAAGATTGCCCACAATGTGCTGAACGCCAAACAGAACGACCGTGAAGCGGAAATTGTGGCTGAAGCGGGCCAGAAAGAGGCGGTGACCATTGCCACCAACATGGCGGGACGCGGCACTGATATCAAGCTTGGCCCGGGTGTGCGCGAACTGGGAGGACTCTTTATTCTTGGTTCCGAACGACACGAATCTCGCCGTATTGACCGTCAGCTTCGGGGACGAGCCGGACGTCAGGGTGATCCCGGTGAGTCGGTCTTTTTTGTCTCTCTCGAAGATGAGCTGATGCGCCTCTTCGGCTCCGACCGTGTCATCTCGGTGATGGATCGCCTCGGCCACGAGGAGGGCGATGTGATTGAGCACTCCATGATTACCAAATCCATTGAGCGTGCCCAGAAAAAAGTTGAAGAGCAGAACTTTTCAATCCGGAAAAGATTGCTTGAATATGACGACGTGCTGAACCAGCAGCGTGAGGTGATCTACTCCCGACGCCGAAACGGCCTCATCAAGGAGCGCCTCACCAGCGACATTCTCGACCTCCTGAAAGATTACAGCGACACGGTGATCAAAAAATTCCACAAGGAGTTTGATGTTGATGGTATAGAGGAGCAGGTGATGCGCGAGCTCTCCATTGAATTCAAACCTGACCGCCAGACTTTTGAACGTGAAGGAGTTGATGTCACAGCGGAGAAGCTCTACGATACTGCCCTCGCCTTCTATCGCCGCAAAGAGGCTGCTGTGCCGGAGGAGATAATGGCGCAGATTGAAAAATATGCCGTCCTGAGCATTATTGACCTTCGCTGGAGGGAGCACCTCCGCGAAATCGACTCACTCCGTGAAGGCATCAACCTGCGTGCTTATGGCCAGAAAGATCCCCTGCTTGAGTACAAACAGGAGGCTTTCCGCCTCTTTATTGATCTTTTGCGCGACATAGAACTCGAAACGCTCTCCCTTGCCTTCAAGCTTTTTCCTGTCGATGCTGAAGAGGCGGATGAGATGGAAGAGCGGCAACGAAAAGCCGCTGTCCGGCAAGAGAGACTGGTGGCTCAGCACGCCCCGGTCAGCAGTGTTTACTCTATCGTTGAGAAGGATGAGGAGAGTGAAGAGCATCTGCAGCAGCCTGTCATTGCTGAAAAAAAGCCGGGGCGAAATGATCTCTGCTCCTGTGGAAGCGGAAAGAAATTTAAAAACTGTTGTGGCCAGCAACCCTGAGCCATTGAACGAATCACTGAAATGTTGACCGGTAGATAATGAAACATAAAGAAGTTGAAGTGACTCCAGCCCTTGCGGCAGAGCATGGCCTGAGCGCTGAAGAGTACGGCAAGATATGCGACATTCTCGGCAGAACCCCCTCGTTTACCGAGCTGGGGGTCTTCTCCGTCATGTGGTCTGAGCACTGCAGTTATAAGAATTCCATAGCGGTGCTTAAAACTCTCCCCCGGGAAGGGGCAGCCGTGCTCACTTCTGCGGGCGAAGAGAATGCTGGCCTGGTCGATATTGGCGATAACCTTGCCGTTGCCTTCAAGATTGAATCGCACAACCACCCCTCTGCCGTTGAACCCTATCAGGGTGCGGCGACGGGTGTTGGCGGTATTCACCGCGATATCTTCACCATGGGTGCCCGTCCGGTTGCCTCGCTCAACTCGCTGCGATTCGGTTCGCCGAAAGACCCGCATGTCCGCTATCTGGTTGATGGAGTGGTGCGTGGCATAGGCGATTACGGCAACTCCTTCGGCGTGCCGACGGTGGGCGGCGAAATCTATTTTGAGGAGGGCTACACCGGCAACCCGCTCGTCAACGCCATGTCTGTCGGCATTGTAGAACACCACAAAACCGTCAGCGCCACTGCGCTCGGCAAAGGCAATCCTGTGCTGATTGTTGGCTCCTCCACTGGACGCGACGGCATTCATGGTGCTACCTTTGCTTCTGAAGATTTGAGCGAAGCCTCGGAGGACAAACGCCCCAGTGTTCAGGTTGGCGATCCCTTTGCCGAAAAGCTGCTGCTCGAAGCGACCCTTGAGGCCATTGCCACCGGTTATGTGGTTGGCTTACAGGATATGGGCGCCGCCGGCATCACCAGCTCCACCTCCGAAATGAGTGCCAGAGGCATTGAAAAAACCGGAACAGGCGGCATAGAGATTGATCTCGATCTGGTGCCGATTCGTGAAGCGGGCATGAGCGCTTATGAGATCATGCTCTCCGAATCGCAGGAGCGGATGCTTATTGTCGCCAAAAAAGGGTTTGAAGGGAAGATTATTGAGGTCTACGAAAAATGGGATGTCCTGGCGGTCACCATCGGACGCGTCACAGACGACAACCTCCTGCGAGTGCTGCATCATGGAGCTGTTGTTGCTGAAATTCCAGCCGAATCACTCGTGCTTGGAGGCGGAGCACCGGTCTATATCCGTGAAGCGATAGAAAAAAAGCCGATAACACCAGTGGCAGAGCTTGCTGACGACGACACCCTCGACTTCAACATCCTCGCGCTCGACCTGCTCTCACGCCCCAATATTGCCAGCAAACAGTGGGTCTACCACCAGTATGATTCGATGGTGCAGACCAACACGGTAACGCCAACCGGCCACACCGATGCCGCCGTCATCCGCATCAAGAGGACAAAGAAGGGGCTCGCCATGAAAACGGATTGCAACGCCCGTTACGTCTATCTCAACCCGCTGGCGGGGGGCAAAATAGCCGTGGCCGAATGTGCTCGAAATATCGCCTGCTCCGGCGCAAAGCCCCTTGCCATCACCAACTGCCTCAATTTCGGCAACCCACTCAAACCGGAGGTGTACTTCCAGTTCAAGGAGTCGGTCAGAGGCATGGGCGAAGCGTGCCGAGCCTTCAACACCCCGGTTACTGGTGGCAACGTCAGTTTCTACAATGAAACCTTTATCGGCGGTGTCCGTACCGCCATTTATCCAACCCCGACCATCGGGATGATCGGGCTGCTTGACGATATCGATAATCTGGTTGGCTCAACCTTCACCACTGCCGGTGATCTTATTCTGTTGGCAGGCAATCCCGAGCTGACGCTGGACGGCTCGGAGTACCTTGTCATGCAGTATGGCACCCCCGGTCAGGACTCCCCTTCTGTCGATCTTGAGCACGAAACCAATCTTCAGCAATTTCTGGTCTCTGTGGCTGAACAGAAACTTGTCCATTCGGCGCACGACATCTCTGATGGAGGCCTCTTTGTTGCATTGGCCGAAAAGGGTATCATGAATGCCGAGGCTCCACTTGGCTTTGTTGTTACTCTGGAGGAGGATACAGAGAGTTCTCCCATCCGTATGCAGCAGCAGCTCTTTTCTGAAGCGCAGGGTCGGGTGCTCCTGAGCGTTTCGCCCGGCAAGATTGAGGCACTTGTTGCTACGGCGGCTGAAAACAACATCCCTCTTCAGGCTATCGGCACCGTCATGGAACGAGCTGCATCAATCTCCATTAATGGCAAGGAGATCGTGAACTTCACCATTGATGAACTTGCGGAGGCATACTACCATTCACTGGAACACGCTCTGCACCTTGACGAACTCATTTAACTTCTGACCATGCAGCCTGTTGTCACTGCTCAAGAGATACAAAAGGCCGACAAGGCGGCAATTGAGCAGCTCCTTATGGGGGAAACCCGTCTTATGGAGCTGGCCGGGCGTGAAGCCTTTCGGATACTCAACGAGAGCTTCGACAAGGATATTGCCGATACCACCGTTCTTATCCTCTGCGGCAAAGGCAACAACGGCGGTGATGGTTTTGTGCTTGCCCGCCATCTGCTTAATCATGAGGCTTCAGTTGATCTTGTGCTGCTCTACCCCGAAAGCGTCCTGCAAGGAGTAAATCGCGAAGGGCTTGCCATCTTGCAGGCTTATGAGGAGCATCTGACCAATTTGCGCATTTTTACCAGCCTTGATCAAGCACTGCCATTTATTGAGGAGAGCCACTACGATCTCCTGGTTGATGCCATGACCGGCACCGGCCTTCGCCTCGGCAAACCCGGTATGGAGCTTGCCTCTCCCCTCTCTGACGGCATTGAACTGCTCAATACGCTTCGTGATGAGAGAGGATCCATGACCATCGCCCTTGATATTCCGTCGGGCCTTGATGCCTCTACCGGTTGCTCATCCACTCCCGTCATTCAGGCTGATGTGACCATCACCATTGCCTTTTTGAAACGGGGATTTTACCTGAATGAGGGCCCGAACTGCTGCGGCGAGGTACACGTGGCGGAGATCTCCATGCCCCGTTTTCTGGTTGAGCCCTCCTCCTGCCTGCTGATTGACCAGGAGTTTGCCGCCGAACAGTTTATTTTGCGCGAACCATCAAGTGCCAAACATACTAACGGCAAGCTGCTGATTATTGCCGGATCGCAAACCGCTCACTCTTCGATGGCAGGAGCTGCAATCCTTGCCGCCAAAGCTGCCGTGAAAACCGGCGCTGGATACGTCTGCCTCTCTGTGCCGATCTCGCTTGCCAACACCATGCATCTGGCCGTGCCCGAAGCGGTGGTCATCGGCAGAGAGGTCGCTGCCATGCTCGAAAAATCCCGCTGGGCGGATGTTATCCTGATTGGATGCGGCCTCGGGCGCGACGAGGAGACAATCGCGCTGCTGAAAGAGCTGCTTGCCAGTTCGGATGTGGCCGACAAAAAGCTGATTCTTGATGCCGATGCCCTCTACGCACTCTCAGTTTTCGGACTTTCGGATGCACTCGGTCGATGCAACAACGTGCTGCTTACCCCGCATTATGGAGAGTTCAGCCGTCTCACCAACATTCCCACTGAAGAGATCGCTTCAGACCCGATTGAAACCGCCCAACTCTTTGCCCGTCAGCATGGAGTAACCGTACTGCTGAAAGGCAATCCCACCGTCATTGCAGCCACAGACGGTCCGACACTGCTCAACACCAGCGGAACCGAAGCGCTTGCCACCGCAGGCTCAGGAGACGTGCTCTCCGGCATGATTGCCGCCCTCGCCGCCAAAGGGGCTGACCTCGTCAATGCCGCAGCCGCGGCCGCATGGTTTCATAGTCGGGCTGGTGATCTTGCCAGCGATGTCGCCAGCCTCGTGTCGTCGGGCATGGTTGTTGAGGCGATTCCGCAGGCTATCGGGGAGATATTTGAGAGAAAGGAGACACCACTCGCTCCCCCCAGATTGTAATTTTGAGAAAATATTTGTAATAAATAATCCGCGCATCACGAACGAATTCTCTCTGCGATTTGTTAGAGCGACTGAGCTGTTTGTTACGGTCGGTTTATCTTTAACTCAGTGAGGTTTTTATGTCACTTGAACCAGTGGATGAGTTTGTCAGTAAACTTAAGTCTGACCCGGATTTCTGCAAAAGAGCGATGGACGTAGCTCAGGCTGCAGGTTGCTTGCTTATCTTCAGGGATATGATTGCTGGTAGATCCGAGTGCTTCTTTGGGCAGGGAAATGACGCGCATCACTTCGCGTCGGGCGCTTTTGGAGGCTGCAATAAATCTCGGTACTTATCAGGACCTGGCGGGTATGAGCATTGGGTTGGTTGAAAGTCATCCCTTATTTTTCAGCATCAAAACAGGTTACACTGTTTGGTGCCTTGATGCCCCGGACACCCGGGGCTATGTATTTTTTCCCGTTATGACTTTTCACGCTTCAGGGGTGCGCAAAAACCTCTTGATATTCCGGGCCGCCTGTCGAATACGCTCCTCGTTCTCAATCATCGCAACACGAACATACTCATCGCCATAAGCGCCAAAGCCGATACCCGGGCTGACGGCAACTTTTGCCTCGCTGAGCAGCTTCTTGCTGAACTCAAGACTGCCGAGGCGGCGGAAGGGCTCAGGAATGTGAGCCCAGACAAACATGCTTGCACGGGGAGTGACAACCGGCCAGCCAGCGTTGGCAAAACCCTTCACCATCACGTCACGTCGTTTGCGATAGACCTCGCAAATCTCCTGCACGCAGCTCTGATCGCCGGTAAGAGCAATAGTTGATGCAACCTGGATGGGGGTAAAGGTGCCATAATCGAGCCAGCTCTTGATTTTTTCGAGAGCACCGATCAACTTGGCATTACCAACCATAAATCCAACACGCCATCCTGCCATATTGTAGGTTTTTGAGAGGGTATAGCTCTCAACGGCCACATCCTTGGCACCCGGAACCTGAAGAATCGATGGGGTGACATAACCATCATACGTCAGCTCAGCATAGGCAATGTCGCTAATGATGTAGAAGCGCTCCTGACGGGCAATATCAACCAGCTTCTGGTAAAACGGCAGCTCTACCGTAGCAGTCGTAGGATTATTCGGGAAATTCACCACCAGATATTTTGGCTTGGGAGAAGATTCTCTCAGCGCCTTTTCAATATTGCGGAAAAAGCCCTCCTCATCAAGGGTAAAATCATCATTCATCTCCAGCTTCAGACGATGCACATTGCCACCAGCCAGAATAAAAGCCTGCGAATGGATCGGGTAACAAGGATCAGGCACCATGGCTAGATCACCGGGATTGGTGATTGCCTGCACCAGATGAACATACCCCTCTTTTGAACCCATGGTGGCCACAACCTCGCGATCGAGATCGAGATCGACGTTGTACTTGCGCTTATACCAGATACCTACCGCTCCGCGAAGCTTGTAGATACCCTTGGAAACCGAGTAGCCGTGAGTACGAGGCTTATTAATGCACTCAATCAGTTTATCAACAATATGCTGAGGTGTCGGGCCATCAGGATTACCCATGGAAAAATCAATCACATCCTCACCGGCACGCCGTTCAGCCATTTTCAGCTCATTAACCGCTGCAAAGACATACTTTGGAAGGCGCTTGATCTTGTCAAACTCTATTTCATCAAACATAGGCTGTTACGGAAATCAATTATGCAGAAAAAAGAATTGTACCTCCATCATAAGAAAAAATAATATCATATCAATGGCCTTTACTATATTTTTCCCCATAATACCGGTCTCAAAATAGACAAGAAAAGCGGCAAAAAACGCATCATTTCAATATCCTCTCTCATTAAGAGGGAAAATGACAAAAATAATTTTTCTTTATCATTTTTTTAAGTATAATTAAATTAGTTAGCTTCATTTCGCTTCCCGCTCCAAGATTAACAGCATATACCACGTGTCAAATATCAAGATGACAGGAACTGATGCCCTTAAGCATCAGCTTGAGAAGTCCACCGGTAATAACTATAATTTCTGCTACCAATGCGGGAAATGTACCGCCGGTTGCCCTGCAGGAGCATTCATGGATAACCCGCCAACCCGAATCATGCGTCTCGTTCAGACTGGCTCTTTTGAAGAGGCCCTGAAAAGCGAGGCTCTCTGGTTCTGTGTCGGTTGTATGACCTGCACTGCCCGATGTCCACAGAATATGGATATCGCAGCAACAATGGACTCGCTCAGGGCTCTTGCTCTTGAAAAGGGCCTGGTTTCAGAAAGCAAGGCTAAAAAGTTGGTTACCGCTTTTCATGTCTCTTTCCTTAACAACGTGCGCAAACACGGCCGTCTGGAGGAGCTCTCTCTTGTCAACAGCTACAAACTCCGCACCAGATCGTTTCTCCAGGATGCCCAGTCAGGTGTCAAAATGATCAAAACAGGAAAGATCAATCCTCTCCATACCCTTACCGGAAAAGGTGGAATTAAGGACAAAGAGCGGATCGAAAAAATCTTTGCAGCTTCGGAACAGGAGTCTCATCTGAACGCAGCAAAACGGTATCCAGTAAAAAAGGAACTTACTCAAAAAGCTCCGCTCTCCATCAAGCCCGGCATGACCATCGGATACTATCCGGGATGCTCTTTGAGCGGCACTGCTCGCGAATATGATATTTCAGTAAAAAAAATGTGCTCCCTGCTCGAAATCAACCTTAAGGAGATTGATGACTGGAACTGCTGCGGAGCAACGTCAGCCCACGCGACCAATCACAAGCTTGCCGTACTCCTGCCAGCAAGAAATCAGGCGCTTGCCGATTCACAGGAACTGGATCTGGTGTTAGCACCTTGTGCCGCCTGCCAGAACCGCCAGGTTACCACACGAACAACCCTTTTGGCTTCTCCTGAGCTTCGTGAACAAGTTCGTTCAATTACTGGAATTGAGCCAACCTGTAAGGCTGAATTTATCGGAGTTACACAGCTTCTTGGAGCCATGGATCCAGAAGAGATCAAAAAACGGGTAATAAAACCACTCACCGGCCTCTCCCTGGCCTGCTATTATGGCTGCCTTCTGGTGCGACCGATGGATGAAATGGGATTTGATGATCAGGAGGATCCTCTCAAAATGGAGGAGATCATGACCGCTCTTGGAGCAACACCTGTGGACTGGGCATTCAAGATTGAGTGCTGTGGCGCAGGCCTCACACTTGCACAACAGCCTCTTGTCGAAGAGCTGACACACTCTATCGCAAAAAACGCATCTGAAAACGGAGCGGCAGCATTTGTTGTTGCCTGTCCACTCTGCCAGGCCAACCTCGACATGCGTCAGGGAAGCATGAGAAAACGGTTTGGAGATGTCAAGGAGATGCCTGTTTACTACATATCGGAACTGGTTGCCATAGCATGCGGAGCCGACCCATCCGAGGTAGCTGTAGGTGAGCATTTTGTTCCAGCACTCGACCTTGTATCGAAACTTTAGACAACGTTCAAGTAATTTCATTGCGAACCGGGTATCCAGTACTCTTCGCACCGTTCGGCCAGCAGCTTCATACCTATAAAGATTGTACCATGGCAAAAATCGGAGTATTTATATGTCACTGCGGTGAAAATATCGGCGCCAAAATTGACTGTAACAAACTTGCTGCTACTGTAGGGGAACATCCCGGTGTTGCAGTTTCGGTAGAGTATAAATATTTTTGCTCCGACCCGGGGCAGGAGAGCGTCAAAAAGGCCATCCGTGACAACAACCTCACCGGTGTCGTTGTTGCGGCATGCTCCCCAAGAATGCACGAAGCAACCTTTCGCAAAGCCTGTGCTGAAGCTGGGCTCAACCCCTATATGTGCGAAATCGCCAACATTCGTGAACAGTGCTCATGGGTGCACACTGACGTGGATATGGCAACACAAAAAGCCGCCGATATCACTCGTTCGATGGTTGAAAAGGTTAAACGCAACAACAAGCTGCAACCTATTGAGGTACCGGTAACCCGAAGGGCTCTTGTTATAGGAGGAGGAATTGCCGGCATCCAGGCTGCGCTTGATATTGCCAACGCAGGGCAGGAGGTAGTCCTTGTAGAGCGAGAACCATCCCTTGGTGGCCACATGGCCCAGTTGTCAGAAACCTTCCCGACACTTGACTGCTCGCAGTGCATCATGACACCGCGAATGGTTGAAGCAGCCCAGCACCCAAAAATCAGGCTGCTCACTTATGCTGAAATTGTTCATGTTGATGGCTACATCGGCAACTTCCAGGTCAAAGTCAAGATGAAAGCACGCTATGTTGACATGGATAGCTGCACCGGATGTGGCGACTGTATCACCAAATGTCCCCAAAAAAAGATTGAAAGTGAATTTGACTGCAGCATTGGCATGCGAACAGCTATTTACACTCCATTTGCCCAGTCTGTTCCAAACAAACCGGTCATTGACAAGGCAAACTGCACGTACTTTAAAAACGGCAAGTGTAAAATTTGCATGAGATCCTGTCAGATCAATGCAATCAACTTTGATATGCAGGATGAGTTTATTGACCTCAAAGTCGGAGCGATTGTTGTTGCCACAGGATTTCAGGTACAAAATAACGCGGTATATGGCGAGTATGGTTACGGGAAATACCCCGATGTGATCACAGGACTGCAATTTGAGCGCCTCGCCTCGGCAAGCGGTCCCACCTCTGGCAAAATTCTTCGACCCTCCGATGGTAAAGAGCCCGAAACCATTGTCTTCATTCAGTGCGCTGGCTCGCGCGATCCATCAAAAGGTGTACGCTACTGCTCGAAAATTTGCTGCATGTACACAGCAAAACATGCGATGCTCTATGCTCACAAAGTTCATGATGGTAAATCACATGTCTTCTACATGGATATTCGTGCCGCAGGCAAAGGATATGACGAATTTACCCGCAGAGCAATTGAGGAAGATGAGGCCTCGTATGTTCGGGGAAGAGTCAGTAAAGTGTGGCAGAAAATGAATAAACTGATGGTACGTGGCGTGGATACACTTCTTGGGAAACCCGTTGTCATTGCCGCTGACATGGTGGTACTTGCAACTGCAATGGTTTCACAACCAGACGCAAAAGAGTTTGCAAAAACCATTGGCATCGGTTACGACGAATATGGCTTCTTCAACGAAGCACACCTCAAGCTTCGGCCGGTCGAATCATCTACAGCAGGCATCTTCCTTGCGGGAGCATGCCAGTCCCCAAAAGATATTCCTGACTCAGTTGCCCAGGCATCTGCATCAGCAAGCAAAGTCCTTGCCCTTTTTAGCAAGCAAAAGCTTGAGCGAGAACCGGTTGTAGCCTCAAATAACGAATCTACCTGTGCTGGATGCTGGGGCTGTGTTCTCGCCTGTCCATACAACGCCATTGAGAAGAAAGATATTCTTGATCGTTCAGGAAAGGTCATTAAACGGGTCGCTTCAGTTAATCCAGGGCTCTGCCAGGGATGTGGCACCTGTGTCACCTTTTGCCGGTCGAACAGCCTTGATTTGGCAGGTTTTACCGAAAAACAGATTTTTGCTGAGGTCATGGGCCTGTAATAGGCACTTATTTTATCGCGAACAAACCGAACTTTACTACAGGAATAAGTTGATGAATGAACTTTTTGAACCAGAAATCGTTGCTTTTGTCTGCACCTATTGCACTTATGCTGGCGCTGATCTTGCAGGTACAAGCAGGTTAAAGTATGCACCTAACGTACGCATCATTCGTCTTCCCTGTACCGGGAGAATCAGCCCGATGTTTATCCTTAAGGCGCTGCAGAAAGGTGCTGACGGTGTTCTGGTGAGCGGCTGCCACCCTGGTGATTGCCACTTTACCCATGGAAACTATCACGCACGCCGAAGATGGATGGTTTTTCGCGCCCTGCTTGAATTTATGGGCATACCATCTGAACGGGTAAAGTTCTCCTGGATCAGTGCGGCTGAAGGAGGCAAGTTTGCCGATTTAATGAACAGTGTCACCGAAGATATACGAAAACTTGGCCCTTTTGATCAGTACAAAGAGTTGATCAGGGAAACCGAAACCCCGGCGACATTTTAAAACAACAGGTAATGACTATACAGGAAACATACAAAACCAGGGCAAAGGAACTCCTTTCAAGCGGCAGGGTAAAAATGGTGGTCGGCTATAAAGCAGGCTCAACTCCTGACCGACGCCGTCCACACTTTATCCGCACTCCGGAGGAGGCTGATCGGCTTATCCTTGACAGCGCCTGCATAGCCAATCTTTCGGGCTATCTTATCACAGAAGGACTGTTAAGCGACGAAAAAAGTGTCGGCATCTTCCTGAAGCCGGACGGCATTCGATCACTCAACATTCTTGCCGCCGAGTCGCAGCTCAACATTGAGCAGATCGTCGTTCTCGGATTCGATGTCAATAATAACGAGATCACCTCGCTTAAGGGAGAAAAGGCTGAGGACTTTTCCACACTCATCGAGTCTCTCAAGGAGCACGTTCCCCAGACACCCGGCAATCCGCTCCTTGAACGAATTGAGGCGATGAACGATAAAGAGCGTTTCGCATTCTGGGAAGCTGAGTTTTCACGCTGCATCAAGTGCTACGCATGTCGTCAAGCCTGCCCGATGTGCTACTGTCGGCGCTGTATTGTCGATTGTAATCAGCCACAATGGGTCAACACCTCATCACACACCCTGGGTAACTTTGAATGGAACATTGTTCGAGCCTTTCACCTTTCCGGACGTTGCGTCGGATGCGGTAACTGCGACAGAGCATGTCCAGTCAACATCCCACTGCGCCTGATCAACGCAAAAATGGCTCATGAGGTGCTTGGAGCATTTGACCATTTTGCCGGAATGAGCCAGACTCAGGAGCCAGTGCTTGCAAGTTTCAAAAAGGACGATTCCGAGACATTTATTCTCTAAGTAACCAACGCTCATGACAAGAATTCTTCTACGCGATAAACTGGACAATTGTGTCGCACGGTGGCGTAAGGCTGGCCTTACGGTAATCGGGCCTGTTAAAAAAGAGACTTTTTCGAGTTATGCTGCGGTAGAAAATGCGGCCGAGCTGGACTTGAGTATGATAATGCCCGACCGCTCAATCAAAGGGCTTTTTTTCCCCCAGACTGAGCCTATGCTACATTACACCATAAAAAAACAGGCTCTTGACATAAAAGATTTCACTCCTCCTCCTGAAAAAAGAATTATTTTCGGCGCAAGGCCCTGCGACGCTTCAGGGATGGCAATTGATGATCCCCTTTTCGGATGGGATTACAAGGATAACTTCTGGTTTCAGCGGCGCAATGAGACCGTTATTGTAACCATTGCCTGTACCAAAGCAGACGATTTCTGTATGTGTACATCTCTTAAACTGGCGCCTGACAGCACAAAAGGCTCTGATGTGATGCTTCGTCCTCTCCAGAACAACAGGGGATGGCTGGTAGAGGAACTCACCGATCGAGGACGTGATGCATTCAACGAAATCGCCGATCTGCTTCAGGATGGATCAGAGCCTGAAGCGTCAATCGCTGTGGTACCTGAAAAATTTGACCTTGACGCTTGCGTCACCTGGCTGCAAAAAACGGAGAACTTTGAGAGTACCTTCTGGAAAGAGATCTCAATGCGCTGTATCGGCTGCGCCTCCTGTACCTTTCTTTGTCCAACCTGCCACTGTTTTGATTTTCAGGATGAAGGAGATACCTATAGCGGGATTAGAAGAAAAAACTGGGATAGCTGCTCATTTGCACTCTTTACCATGCACACGTCAGGCCATAACCCCCGTGCAACCCAATCTGCACGCTGGCGGCAACGTATCATGCACAAGTTTAACTATTTCCCTGGCAAGTTCAACGTCAACAGTTGCAGTGGATGCGGCAGATGCTCGCGCCAGTGCCCGGTTGACATGGGTATTACAGAGACTTTACAAGCGATATCAACTTTACAGCCGTGACAGAAAACATCCAGACCGCGCAACAGAACATCTACAAGCCAGCCATCATGAAAATCGTCGCCCGCCACGACGAAGCGCCGGGCGTAAGAACCATGAAGCTTGAGTTTCAGAATCCTGCCGAACACGAATTGTTCAAGCAGAACTACCGAACTGGTATGTTCGGTCTCTATGGTGTCTACGGCGAAGGCGAGAGCACCTTCTGTGTAGCGAGTCCTGAAACCCGCAATGAGTACATTGAGTTCACCTTTCGCCAGTCCGGCAGGGTAACAACAGCTCTGGCAAATTCGGATATCGGAGATCTCATTACCTTCCGGGGACCTTATGGAAATCGCTTCCCAATTGAAAAATTCTATGGCAAGAACCTCATTTTTGTTTCGGGTGGCATAGCACTGCCCCCAACAAGGAGTGTTATCTGGTCATGCCTTGACCAGCGTGAAAAATTTGGTAAGATCACCATTGTCTATGGTGCTCGTACTGTTGCCGACCTTGTCTATAAACATGAACTCGAAGAGTGGGAAAGACGGGATGATATTGATCTTGTTCTCACGGTCGATCCAGGTGGAGAATCACCGGACTGGAAACACAGGGTCGGTTTTGTGCCTACAGTTCTGGAACAGGCAGCGCCATCTCCTGACAACTGTATTGCGGTTATCTGCGGTCCCCCGATCATGATCAAATTTACCCTGATCTCGCTCAAAAAGCTGGGTTTTGATGAATCTAACGTCTATACAACACTTGAAAACCGTATGAAGTGTGGTGTAGGCAAGTGTGGACGATGTAATGTTGGATCGATCTATGTCTGCAAAGAGGGGCCTGTCTTTACCGCTGCTGAGGTTTCGAAAATGCCCCAGGCCGATCTGTAACTCTCGCCCCGGTCACAGGAGAGGAATCCTGAAATACTGATCCGGCTGGTGAAAATCAGCCGGGGATGATGGTGAGTTCCACCACGGAAACAACCCGTACTCTCCCTTTCCCGACGAGGCACAACACTGCAAACCGATAACCTGCTCTTTATCGACAAACTGTTCTACCAATTCCCAGCAGAGATCCATACCAAAACTCTTCTCACCCTGCACCAGACGCACCTTTCCGCTCCACGGCTCCGATGAAAGCGTTTCGTAGCCTGCAGACCTTCTCCTTGGAGCTGCAAACCGCAACGCAACCCAATGCCCCTCAGGAGTCATCTCAAGCTCAAGATACCCTTCACCGGAAGCACCTGAAATAAAGAGTTCTGAAACACTATACTGCCATAATTTATCCATAAAAGCCGCAGGAAAAGGGGCTTTCAGCGAAAAAAGCGCCGCATTGGGATTGTGTGTTGTCCAGCGCAAGAAAGGCGCATCGGGGTCAGCCTTGGCACTCTCAATCGAACACATCTGCTCCACCTTTACCTTAACACCGGACGGAAACTCCCGATCAAGTCTGAAATAACCGACAAGTGGCCCCTGCATGAGGAGTCGGGGATAGAGTGGGGGAACAGCATCCTCCTGTTCGGGAGACCACAAGAGTCCGCTCCACCCTTTTAAAGCATCCAGACGATCGGGTAGCGAACTGACACCTGTTAAAGCAAGAAGTTCAGCATCAAACAACCCGATACACTGCACCTCAAGCTCAAGCACCACCCCGGTTTGAGCCAAAGCAGCAGCTCTCATCCTGGCTGCGAGCCTGAGCACATCCTCGGCAATGGCTCCGCCCGTGTTATAAATAAAATTGGCATGGTGCTCACTGACCATGGCACCACCTTCCCGCACTCCCTTGAAACCGAGCTCCTCAAACAGAGCGCCACTGGAAAGCCCAAGGCTATAATTGTTCTTGAAGGTTGAACCACAGCTTGGAAAATCAAAGTGGTGCTTTTTGGAGCGCTCAGCCTCATACCCCTCCATTATCAGCCTGATCTCCTCCGCAGGTCGCCTTTGAGAAAAGCGCAAAAGCACGGCAACAACAATCTCTGGAACCTCCATCAGTGCAGTATGCTTGTAGCCAAGAAAAACCTCATCGGGAAACTGCCATCGCAACTGGCCATCAACCGAAAGCGTCAGAATACCAACCGTAATTTTTGACACCTCGCCTCCAAAACAGCGGGCATTCATCTTCACGGTGGCACCAATCTGCCCTGGAAGCTGGTAAAGCCACTCTCCCCCACCCTTGTCGGCAGAAAAGAGCTCTTCGGCAATCGCGGTATTGTCTACACCAGCCTCACAAAATAGTTCATCATCCGAGAGCCAGAAAAGACGCTGCATCCGCTCTAAAGAAATTACAACACCGGGAAACGCACTATCAGAAAAAAGAGTATTGCTCCCACTCCCGATAAGAGCAAGCGGAAGACAATGCTCTCGATTCCAGTGGAGAAGGTTGGAGAGCTCAGAAAGAGCGGCAGGCATCGCAAAAAAACGGGCTGTACCACCAATCCCGTAATATGCCCTGGCAGCAAGTGAGACCTCAGTTTCAAATGGACAAGGCGGGTTCAAGTCTGCAGACATAGAAGGCCTTCAGGGTTTTTATCATTCATCGCAATCTCACAGGGAAAGGTACTGCCTTGATTTCATAAAGCCCCACTTACAGAGCCGATAGACAATTGAAACTTTCAAGACACCAAAACCATAAACAGTACTGCGATACAAATTTATCGATGAAGCCTCTTCAAAATATTTTGTCGGACAGGTTACTTCGCCAATTTCATAACCTGCATAAAATATCTGGGCCAACATCTCATTATCAAAAATGAAATCATCGGAGTTGCTCTTGTAGTTAATTTTGCGAAGAACCTCAGCCGAAAACGCACGATACCCTGAATGATACTCAGATAACTTCTGGCTTAGCAAAATATTCTGGAACAAGGTGAGAAAACGGTTAGCAACATATTTGATTAACGGCATGCCTCCCTTCAATGCACCTTTTCCTAAAATACGCGAAGCAAGAACAACTGGGTATAAATCATTGGCGATGATATAGGAGATAGAGTGAATCAACTTTGGAGAGTATTGATAATCGGGATGCAGCATAATCACAATATCTGCCCCAAGCTCCAAAGCGCGATTGTAGCAGGTCTTCTGATTCCCACCATATCCCTTGTTCTTTTCATGAATCTGAATCTCTTTAATACCCAGCTCTTCAGCTTTTTTTATTGTATGATCTTTACTGCAATCATCAGTTAAAATAACTTCATCAACAATATCAAATGGAATTTCAGAATAGGTCTGCTCCAAGGTCTTTTCTGCATTGTAAGCAGGCATAACAATAACTATTTTTTTCCCATTTATCATTATCTCTATAATTAAAACTATAAAAATGAAAGCTATTTATTTTGTATTTGAATAACGAACAAAAAAGGCAAAACCATTTTTATAATATAAAAGATGAGCATCAGAAACTTTTCCTGTAAACTCAAGAACATCTTTATGATAATTTTTAAGCACAAAATAACATGGTTTACTCAGTGCTCCGTACATCAAAAATTCCTCATCTGCACACTTGTTTTCAGGTAAACGTTCAGAATAAAAGTAATGAGCATAACTTTTACTTTTTGGGTAAATATAACAATCCTCACCTCTCTTGCTTTTATAAAAATCAATGACAGTGGCCTGACTGTATTTTTCGACTTGTGGAACCACAACAGAGAGAGTAACTGAAATGAAAAACAGTGAACCTGAAAGCAGGAGCAAAAGCGAGTTCATGGTAGCTTTTTTTTGAATCCTGACACAGAAAAGCACCGTAAACAGAACCAGTATCGCTCCGATAAGTGGCTCATAACCTGACCAGTGAGAGGTGGCCTGCATACTCCCCAGAGAAAACTCATCGGTAACATAAGGAAATATGGCGGTTTTGAGCCTGTCGAACAATGTAATGAAGGTAAGGGCAAATCCAAAAAAGAGTGCAACAACAATCAGCAGTATTTTTATATATCGATCGAAGACAACACGCTGTTCCAGGACGTTATTCATATACCACGCAGCCAGAAATGTAAGCGGAAAGTAGCAGAAAGAGGAGTAATGAACAATTTTTGTGTTCACAATAGTAAACAATATGAGTACAACCCAAAAAGAGATCATCATCCAACGAAAGAAATGAGCCATCTGCACATCGCTCTCTTCACGCAATATTGATTTTTTTAAAGTGGGTAATGCTAATAGAGATGCAGGAAAAACACCGAGCAATAAAATCACAAAATGATAAAGCAAAAAACCACCATGACCAGCATCTTTTGTTTGAAACAATCTTATTTGATATAAAATAAAATCTTCAATAATACGATAATTTCCAATAAGCAATTGAAGAATAAACCAAAAAGAGCCAACAAAAAACAAGACAAAAAAGAATAAAAGAAGCTCTTTCCAGGTAAACGAAAATTTAAATTTTTGCCAAAGCAAGTATACGGCAAAAGTAATCAAAAAAATCAACAAGCCAACAGGGCCTTTTGTTAGAACTGCCAATCCCAAAAACAGTGCCGATAAGATGAGTTGCGTATATGTATTTCCCTTATTGTCAGGAGCAGTATATCGAACGAAATAATATATCCCTAAAAATATGAAGAGGTTAAACCAGGGATCAATAATGCCTGATCTGAAATAGAAAAATGGTAACACCGAACAGAGGTACAAAAGCATCCAGAGAAGCCCAAACTGAATATTCTTCAATCTTCTTCCGATATTGAATAAAACCAGCAACGTGGTAATACCACAAAGGGCATTGGGCAGGCGTGCTGCAAACTCATTCACTCCAAAAGCCTTCATCGACAGCGCCTGCATCCAGATAAAGAGTGGCGGCTTTTCCCAAAATGGCTCAAAATTAATTTGCACAGTAAAATAATTGCCCGAAACAAGCATCTCTCGTGCAGACTCAGCAAAATTCAATTCATCCCAGTCAAACAAATCCACGTTACCCAAGCCGGGAATAAACAGTAATGATCCGACAAGCACAATACTCAACTGAATCAGAAGGATGCGCTTGTTATGAATAAATTCCGGTATCAGCGTCATTCGATTTTACATTCAAAAAGTGACCATTTTTACCCATTTGGCATACCGATCCATCCAGTTTTGCAGGAACTCCCTGCTTCCAGAACCAATGTTGCAATGTTCATCAAAAAGTCGATCTTTGGCATGAATGAACGCATCCGGCTGACAAATAGTCAGAGGAGAGCTTCTGCCGCCTGAAGTAACAACTTCCGTAAGTTACGGATTTATTCAGATCTCACACCATTTCTGAGTGCCTGCAAGCCTTATCGGCCAGCACTCAGCACTCAAAATAGTATGAACCGTTGCATGGCAGAGTCGAAATTTCATATCTTTTACCCTGAATAGAAACCGGCCTCTTTTGATCATATTTTTACACTCTCGATTTTCCTTAACCCTCTTTACACGCATCCACATCCATATGCACTGGCTCTATCTTATTATCGCAATCCTGCTTGAGGTCTCAGGCACAACCTGCATGAAGTTTTCTGACGGATTCAGCAAACTTGTGCCAACGCTATTTATCTTTATTTTCTACGGGCTGAGCTTTACCTTTCTCTCACTGGCACTGAAGGTACTGCCTATCGCGTTGACGTATGCTATCTGGTCGGGGGCAGGAACAGCGGTAATTACCGTTATCGGTGTCCTTTGGTTTGGAGAGGGTATCAATGCCATCAAAATTATCTCCCTGCTGCTGATTATTATCGGCGTTGCAGGATTACACTATGGTCAGGAACAGCTTCACTAAACGATGAAACAGCAACTCCTTTATAAAAAAATTGTCGTCAAGGTCGGCACCAACGTCATTACCGGCAAAAACGGCGAACTCGACCTTGAGATTCTCAGCAGCCTCACAGCACAGATTGCAACGCTGCACAAACAGGGAATCCAGGTTATTCTGGTCTCATCAGGTGCAGTCGGCGCCGGGCGTTCGATTGTCAAGCTCTCGGGCACCATCGCCCCCGTTGCGGCCCGGCAGGTGCTCTCCTCCACCGGAC
>Ga0194060_10000821_pt1 | contig 22644 bp, 23 predicted proteins | sample SepL225m_MetaG_FD_163427 | JGI IMG/M metagenome (GOLD analysis project Ga0194060, IMG submission 163427) | Anoxic zone freshwater microbial communities from boreal shield lake in IISD Experimental Lakes Area, Ontario, Canada - Sep2016-L222-5m | ecosystem: Environmental > Aquatic > Freshwater >... | reverse complement strand
CTTTTGTTTATTACACATCTAAGTAATTCATTAAATGATGGTAATGACTTTCAATATCGTTGTGGAGTGGTGATTTACCGAAATAATGAAGCACTTGATAATCGTAGCGTTCAAAAGTAGAAATAATAGCAGAAGCCTCTTCTTGATTGATTCTAATAGTAATAATCATAGCACCCGTAGCTTCTTCAAAGAAACTATTTAATTGTAAAATTTGTGCATTATTGGTTTCTACCAAACGGCTCATCTCTGCTAAAGAATATTGGTAGGGAGAAATAGAAAGCACCATAATGGCGCCATTTTGTTCAGCCCCAATAAAACGAGAAAGGTTTTCATTTAAAATTTTCTGTGTAATCACCCCTATACATTCTTGCTGTTCATTTAAAACAGGTAGTAAAGAAAGTTCATGCTTAGCAAATAATTCTAATGCCTTTGTAAAATGAGCAGCTCCATTTACACCAATTCTTAAAACAGCATCTGCAATAGTAGCCATGGTTTGATCTAAGGCTATATCCAGTACTGCTTCCTTAGCTACCAAACCAATAAAATATTCTTCTTTTAAAATAGGTAAATGTTGTATTTCATAATCTTCCATGCATTGTAATACAAAGGAGGCTGTATCTTCTAAACGAAGCATCGGGAAACCCTTTATAGCTATTTCATTGGCGAGCATAGAATTATTATTTAGGTAAAGATGCTAAAAAGTTTTCTAAAATAACATTAAACTCATTCGGTACTTCCATCATAGGCGCATGTCCACATTTATCAATAAACTGTAACTGACTATTCGGAATTAATTTTTTAAACTCTTCCGCTACAAAAGGAGGGGTAACTATATCATTCTTGCCCCAAATTAATAGTGTAGGTTGTTTAATTTGGTTTAACTCTTCTCCTAAATTATGACGAATGGCACTTTTAGCTAAGGCAATAATTTTAATGACTTTAATTCTATTTCTAGTAATTTCAAAAACTTCATCCACTAGTTCAGGGGTTGCAACGGCAGGGTCATAAAAAGTTTGTGCCGTTTTATTTTTAATGTATTCGTAGTCCCCTCTTTTAGGATAACTATCGCCCATCGCATTTTCAAACAAACCACTGCTGCCCGTTAAAGTAAGCGACTTCACTTTTTCAGGATGTTTCAAAATATATATCAAGGCCACATGACCCCCTAAAGAATTACCCAATAAATGAATATTGTTATAATTTTTATGCTCAATAAATGCAGCAATATGTTTTTCCAAACCTGCAACACTGGTATGCAAAAGATCTAAATCAAATAAGGGCAGTAAGGGTACCACCACTTTATGAGTATGTCTAAATTTTTCAATTAAATCAGAGAAATTACTTAAGGCTCCAAAAAGTCCATGACAAAGCATCAGGATTTCACCTTCCCCTACTTCTAGGTATTCAAACTTCCCATCTTTAATAATCTCGTAGTCCATGTAGTATGCTGCTTTTGGCTATTTACAGATGGGTTAAAGGTAGTTAATTCGTTTTAAAAATGAGAATAGCTAAAGGATAGTAAATACCTAGATATAGAATAAATAACAATTTGTTAACCTATTCATAATCAATAAATTCTGAGCAAAAACAGCCTTATTTAAAAGGGTTAGAAAAAGTGGTAATAGTGCTTTTAATAGAGGGTATCCAAAAAGAGGCTTTTTCCATGCAATAAGGCCACCATTTTTGAAGATAAGAATAGGTATAACTGACTTTCATTTCAGCAGCTTGCACCAGGCCTAATATTTGTAAAAAATAAATAACTGCACTTAAAATAGTGAAATAAATAAAACCATATAAAACAATGCCCAATAATTTATTCAGCCAGCCTAATAATAACCATTCAGCTGTTTGTTGTAAAAGACCTGAAATAAATTTTAATATAATAAGAACTAAAACTAAAATAACTAAAAAGGAAATAAAAGGTAGCCAATGAGAAGCAATCTTAGTATGTTCTTTTAATAAGTTAGCTACCCAGCCTGCAAATTGAAAAGCTAGAATTAAACCAATCATTAAGGAGAAAAAAGAGATGATTGCTTTAATAAAGCCATTTCTATAGCCTTGTAATAGAGCAATAATAAATAAAGTACCTACAAGGATATCTAACCACATATGCTTAGGCGCTTAATAAAGTTTTCGCAATAGCAGAAATAAGTTTACCATCTGCTTGACCTGCTAATTGTTTAGTAGCCATACCCATTACCTTTCCTAAGTCCTGAGGACCAGCAGCCCCTACTTGTGTAATAATGGCTTGCACAGCGGCTTTCACATCTTCTTCACTCATTTGTGCAGGTAAAAACTTTTCTATCACAGCAATCTCTTCCGATTCTTTGGTGGCTAAATCTACTCTATTTTGTTGTTCAAAAATGGCTAAAGAATCCTTGCGTTGTTTGACTAATTTCTGCAATAATTTTAATTCTGTTTCTGCAGATATAGCACCATTCGCACCGGGTTCTGTTTTTGCTTTTATGATTTCTGCTTTAATAGCTCTTAATCCTCTTAACAAAGCTTCATCTTTGTTTTTCATTGCGTCTTTCATTAAAGACATCACATCGGTTTCTAAAGACATAATATAATTGATTTAGTATTGTTAGTGTAGTTAATTTTCTATTCGTGAATTTATTTTCGTTTATTTATTATTTTCTGAAAGTTGACTGGCTCTAAATTTTGTATAAAAAGTTTTAGCGAATTCCTTGAACTCATTCGATAAAGCTTCATCCTGCGTGGCTCTTAAATAAGCATCGCTCATGCCCATTAAATTCTGGTAAAAGAAATCAGCCATTTCATCCACCATCATATCCTTAGTCCAAAGGTCTATGCGAAGGGCGGTTTTATCGGTAGGATCCCAAAACGTAAGCATCATAGCGCGTGCTTCCTGTGCTTCCGTTGCTGTGCTATCGGATGCAGACCACTTTATATTTTGAGGAATTTTCTGATCGTCTAAACCAATTTGAACCTGAATACTTGACTGATGCATATTAAAATTTTGAAACACAAAAATACAAATTAATTAAATAAGAACCTTACTAACTCTTCAATGCCAAAGGTATTTGAACTAGGCCTGCATTCTTTTTGGCCGCATATAAAGCGCTTAGCCAGTCCATGCCCATCCTAGCCCTTGCTTGTCTATATACTTCATCTTTATAGTATAATTTGTAGTGATTCGATAAAGCCCCTTTTTCTTCAAAACAAAACAACTCACCCGCACCAGCCCAAGTAGCTGGCATAGGCTCCTGCTTACCCTGGGTTGTATTAAAGAGTAAGGGAATATCATATTGTATAGCCATTTCTATAATACTTGCTTTATTAAAATTAATATTATTAAATGTTATCGCATAAGTAGCGGCTAACCAACTTAGATCAAAAGCAGCAATGGTATGAACAACAATGGACTCTTTAAATTTATAGCCTACTAATAACGCTTCTGCTTGTTTCAATTCTATTTCATTTTCAAAAATGAAAACTAATGCCATATTGGTTTGTTGCCATTTTTTAAAAATGGAGAATTCTTTAAGCATCTCTACAAAGGCCTCCAAGGGCTGGAAGGCTAAAAAATAATTAGCGCCTTCTGTTAACTTATTTTTAGCATCGGCTAATGCCACCCACTCATACCTAGGAATAGTGGTTATAGGCAAATAGGCTTCTTGCATTTTAGTAGCGTAGGCCTTATATTTATTTTCTAAAAAATTAAAAGCCCATTCATTAATGGCATAAGTAGCCATGGACTTTTGAATATAGTTTTTAAAAGATTTTCGTAAAGACCATTTTTGGAAAATAGACAAATGGGCATTACTATTAGGATCAGATAAAGGAATAAAATAATGTGGGAACTGATCGCTTCCTTTTAGAGATGCACCAAAATGTATGACAATGGCATTGGTCACTTCCTTTATTAATTTTTCAGCTTCCAACTGCTTAATAATAGTCACGGCATCATTGTTTTGCTCTAAATGCAATAACGCATCCGAGAGCTTATCACCCACTATATAAAAATGAATTTGTTGTGAACTCAATCCTAGTTCAATGATATCCAACACCTTCTGACAAAACACTGGCTTGGGCAGATCGAATTTTGAACTTGTGAGTATAAATAATCGCATACGCAAAAATACTGCATACTTAACAATTTATCCACCAATCATTTAGGAAGCTTAGTTCCTATTAATAGTCCCCTAACTTTGTTCTATGGCAAAGCACTTGCATCAACTTGACTTATTTGGCATAGATAGCAACCAACCCGTGCATATAAAAGCACCCGTTGAAAAAAAGAACCCCGCTTTGCCTAAACAAAGTCCTTCTGCACTAGCACTAGTTTCAAGTGTGGATGAAGAAAGCCTTCCGACAGTTTCAAGAACACCCATGTCATTTACGCATTCAACTACTATTAGCAAAAGAGGAAGAAAATCTTTTGCTTCCATGGATGCAGAAATACATACTTTAAATATTCCGGCTTCTGAAGAATTGATAAAAAAATTATACTACCCCATTGGAGAAGTAGCTACTTGGTTTAACGTGAATACTTCTTTAATAAGATATTGGGAAAAAGAATTCAAACAATTACAACCAAGAAAAACAAGAAAGGGAGATAGATTATTTAGAGCGCAGGATATTGAATTTCTAAGACAGCTTTATTATTTACTGCGCGAAAAAAAATATTCTATTGAAGGTGCTAAAACCTATTTGAAAAATAATAAAGAAAAAGCAGAGAAAGATAGTGCTGTATTAAATAGCTTAAAAAATATTAAGCAGTTCTTGGTCTCCTTGAAAGAGTCCCTATAAAAGGTTTACACACTCTTTAAAAAAACTTCCTCAATAAAATGTACTAATTAGCTACACCGTGGTGGCGAATTGAATATTATTTTCATTGGCATATTGAATAGCCATTACATTCATTTGTTCTTTCAAGACTAAAAAATCATTCATATTTAACTGCATACTAACTAGGCATTCAATATGTAAAACATGGCATTGTTTACCTGCTTCTGAAACATACACCATTAAATTATTTATATTTTTTAGTTGGCTAAATTCAGTTTTAATAAATTGACTAAAGGCCGCTAATTGCTTTGCAGAAGTGGCCACAGTTAATTGTAAGTCTAGATCAATTTTACGTTCTGTTCTTAAACTTATATTATCTACGATAGTGTCTACCATTTGTTTATTAGGCACCGATATATAGGTTTTATCCTGTGTGCGAATACGGGTACTACGTAATCCAATTTTTTCAATCGTACCTGTAAAATTATTCACCTTCACTAAATCGCCAATGGTAAAAGGCTTGTCAAAGAAAATAATAAATGATGCAATAATATTTTCTAGGCTCTCTCTCATAGACAAGGCCACAGCGGCTCCTACGATACTTAAGCTAGTAACTAAATTGCCAATATTTTCATTAAATACATAATGTAGTATTAATAAAAAGCCAACGATGTATAAAATAACTTTGAAAAAATCTCTAAAGAATAAAACCAGCTGGTCATCGGTTTGGTCTTCGGTTAATTTGGCTTTTTCTTCTAAAATAATAGCTACAAATTCAAGGGTTCTTAAACAAACACGAATAAATAAAATTATAAAAAATAATTTCACTACCGCCTCTACTAAAACCTGAAGGGTTAATTTGTATAAATGAATATTCCAATCTATAGGAAAATTTAATTCATATAATGCTACAACGGCAACCGTATAAATTAAAAACTGTTCGATAGGAATAATCAAACGGCGTACATGGCTTTTTCTTAATTCAGAATGATTTTTTTTATCAATCCATGTATAAATTAAGCTTGCAAAAAAACGGGAGATGAATCTTTTAACAATAAAGGCTACTATAAATACAGCCGCAATAACTATATAACTACGTAAAGAATTATTTAAAAATTGTTGGTCTAAATTCATATTGAATGTTTTTAAGCTTCCTTCCAATGAAGTAATTGCATATCAATTCCATCAAATACAGCATAACTGTCCGACCTTAACCAGTCTCCTAAATTAATATAACGACTTGTTTCATTAATAGCAATATCTAAAGGATAATGCCTATGACCAAAAACAAAATAATCGGCATTCACTTCTTTTGCTTTTTGTTTTGAATAAACAATTAACCATTCCTTATCCTCTCCCATAAATACTTCGTCTGAACTGCCCGTCTTCGCTCTACTCTTACTACTAAAATAATTCGCGAGTTGAATACCTAAGTCTGGATGTAACCAACCAAATAACCATTTGCATAAAGGGTTAGTAAATATTTTTTTCATAAACTTATACCCTTTATCTCCAGGACCTAGTCCATCTCCATGTCCAATAAAAAATTTCTTAGCCCCCAAATTAAATACAGTAGGTTCAAAATAAACTTTTGCATTTAATTCATTCGTTAAATAATCTTTCATCCATAAATCATGATTGCCTGTAAAAATATGCAGCTCAATGCCCGCATCAGATAATTCGGCTAAACAACCTAGTAGTCTTACAAAACCCTTAGGAACCACGGTTTTGTATTCAAACCAAAAATCAAAAATATCGCCAACAATGAATATAGCTGAAGCATCTTTTTTAGCATTTTGTAAAAAACGCACTAAACGCTTTTCACGCAAATGGCTTTGCTCTTCATTAGGAGCTCCTAAATGGAAATCAGAAAGAAAGTAAATTTTTTTGCCAGGCACCCATTGCATGTAGTCGCTCATTTAATTTATAATAGTGTATCTATATACTAGTGTATCTACTAAAGTTACTAATCTAATAACTTATCTACTAAAAAACAGTACACTTCTTTAGGACCATGTACACCCACCACCAATGTTTTTTCAATATCGGCCGTACGACTTGGACCTGTTGCATAACTAATCATAGAAGGAAGGGCATCCGATTCAGCTTTAAAAGCGGCTAAACTATCACTAATATCAAATACCAATTGATGCGTATAGGCAATACAAATATGAATGGGTGCATATACACTTGAAGTTCTTCCGCTAAGTTGTTGGCTACTTAAAACAATGGTTCCCGTTCTAGCTATTAAATGATCACATAAAGTAATGGCGGCATCGCAGCCCGCTAAATCATCGGTATTGACAGGATCAAAACTAAATTCTTTCATATCATCCAACCATCCCGTTTCTCTAGAATATATTTTCTCCCATTTTTGTGAATGAATAAGTTGTGCTAATTGGTTGGCTAATTCCGCTTCATCACTGCAATAGACAAATTTGCCTAGTAGTTCTGTAAATTTTTGCGCAAAGCCAATGGCCAGCTCTTGTTCTGTTGGAATAAAAATAGGTCTATCGGCAATTTGATCTGGGAACGGCACTGCAACAGGCTTTTCTAAAGCTTGTTTAATTTTTTGTAAAATTTTGGTTTTCGCTCCTTGTGATTCCATTGAAATAAATTCAGTACTTATGAATGTGTTTCTGTGCTTGCCTCACTGCTTGTTTCATTATTAGTAGCGGGTTCATTTACTGAAGCAGTATCTACTGAACTAGTTTCACTAGCACTTGTGGCAGTATTAGTATTTTGTTCAGCATTCGCCTTAGTTGTAGATTCTTCTTTTTTAGTTTCCTCTACATCAAAAGTAACGACCTTCTCTTCCTCATAAGGACGCATACCAATTAAGGCTTCCACATCACTCTTATGTAAAACTTCTTTATCTAATAATTCTTTCGCTAATTTTTCTACTTCTGCTTTTCTTAAAGTAAGTAAATCTAAAGTGCGGTGGTAAGCAGCATCAATCATCTTACGAACTTCTTCATCAATAATTTTTCCTGTCTCTTCACTGAATGGTTTTTGGAAAGTATTTTCTTGAGAGGGATCGTAGAAACTTACATTACCAATTTTTTCATTCATTCCATAAGTAGTAACCATGGAATACGCCATCTTCGTAATTTGTTGTAAGTCGTTAGAAGCACCTGTAGAAATTTTTCCAAAGAAAATTTGTTCAGCAGCACGACCACCCAAGGTCATACACATTTGATCCGTTAATTGTTCAATAGTATATAAGTATTGTTCTTTAGGTGTGTACTGTGCGTAACCCAATGCAGCCGTACCTCTTGGCACAATAGTTACTTTCAATAAAGGATAAGCATGTTCCAAGAACCAGCCACAAATTGCATGTCCTGCTTCGTGGTAAGCAATCACTTCTTTCTCTTCTTTAGAAATAATTTTATTTTTCTTTTCCAATCCACCAATGACTCTGTCAATGGCGTCTTGAAAATCTTTCATCTCTACGCCGGTCTTTCCTTTACGCGCTGCAATCAAAGCGGCTTCATTACAAACATTCGCAATATCGGCACCTGCAAAACCTGGTGTTTGTTCTGCTAATTTATGTACATCTAAATTTTCAGAAACTTTAATAGGACCTAAATGCACTTTAAATATTTCTTCACGCCCTTTTACATCCGGACGGTCAATAGATATCTGACGATCAAAACGACCTGGTCTTAACAATGCGCTATCCAATACATCGGGACGGTTGGTAGCGGCTAATATAATAATGCCAGTATCTCCACCAAATCCATCCATCTCTACTAATAATTGGTTCAAAGTATTTTCACGCTCGTCATTACTCATCATGGCATTCTTACCACGGGCACGACCAATGGCGTCAATCTCATCTATGAAAATAATACAAGGCGCTTTCTCACGCGCTTGCTTAAATAAATCACGCACTCTACTTGCACCCACACCTACAAACATCTCCACAAAATCGGAACCACTTAAACTAAAGAAAGGCACTTGCGCTTCACCGGCCATAGCTTTCGCTAATAAAGTTTTACCTGTACCTGGAGGGCCTATTAATAAAGCACCTTTAGGAATCTTACCTCCAAGGGCTGTATATTTTTTGGGTTGTTTTAAGAAGTCCACAATTTCCATCACTTCTTCTTTGGCTTCTTCTAAACCTGCAACATCGGCAAAAGTAATATTCACTTTCGTGCCGCCTTTTTCAAATAAAGTAGCCTTCGATTTTCCGACATTAAATATACCGCCTGGGCCACCGCCACTTCCTCCGCCGCCACCCATTTTGCGCATAAGTAGCACCCACACAACCACTATAAGTACTAGAGAAAATATAGTATTCGCAATAGGGCCAAACCACTCTCCTTCTTTCACAGCATTCTGTGGTACTTCTTGAATATTTTTTTGTTCATAGAAACGTTGTAGTCTTTCGTTGAAACTATTCCAATCGGTTACATTAAATTCAAATAAAGGCACATTTTTAATTTTTGCCTTATCCATTTTACGTTTTAATTTTTGAACGTAGAAGTCTTTGTCAATACTATCGGGCTTAATATAAACACGCACCAATTCTTTGTTTTGAATCAAATCAATTTTTTCAACATCACCGCCTGTTAACATCACTTGCTTGAATTCAAGTTCAGAGGTTGTTAAAATATCTGGAGCAGTTTGAAAGAAACGAGCAGACAATAATGAAATGGCAATTAAACCATAAATCCAATAAATATTGAACTTAGGCATTTTGGGGCCATCTCCTAATGGGCTTTTCTTCTTGTTATTATCAGGTATCATGTGAGTCTATTAATGCTTGTTGTTGTATATGTTTTTCTTGATCTCTAGTTAACTAATAAGATTTTAACTTATTAAATAACAATATTTTTTTAAATAAGTTTTAAAGATCATGCAATTTGGTATCCGCATCGCTCCACATATCTTCTAGTTGGTAAAAATGTCTTGCTTCTGGATGCATTACATGCACTACCACATTGATATAATCGATGAGTAGCCATTGTGCAGCGTTTTTGCCTTCACTTTTATAGGGCATTTCTCCGCATTTGGTTTTCACTTCAAATTCTATATAATCGGCAATGGCCTTTAATTGAGTGGTGTTATTGGCTTCGCAGATGATAAAAAAATCGCTGGTAGACTCTGGAATTTTTTGCAAGTCTAAACTTATAATATTGGTACCCTTTTTATCTTGGATAGCCTGAATGATAGTTTTGAAAATTTTTGAGCTGCGGGTAAGTTGTAATACCGTAGATTTTTTACGGTTTTTGAGAGCAGAAAGAGGTTCCAATGATTCTTATATTTATTTGTTAAATGCTTATTAATTCAAACATTTTAAGGTACTAAAATGATTCTAAACTAACTTTACAAAAATAGCAATTCTTTGTTACCTGCCACACCAAATATACTATTAGGGGAGCCGCTCATCGAACTTACTACTATCCCTAGTACCAATATCTATGCCATGGACCAAGTGCATCAGGGTTTAGCGATATCTGGCAGTTGCTATACCGCTGATTTTCAGACTGCTGGAAAGGGTCAACATGGCCGTGTTTGGGAAAGTGAAAAAGGGCAAAACCTACTTTCAAGCTATGTTTTGGAGCTAAAACAGTTAAAAACAGGTAAAATTTGGACCCCAGCCGATCAAATTGGGTTTTCGGCAGCCATTGCTCTTGGCGCCAGGGCATTTTTTGCTTCATTTGCGGGTGCAGAAACCAAGATTAAAAAGCCCAATGATATATATTATCGTGACAGAAAGGCAGGGGGTATACTGATAGAAAACCTGGTTAGAGGGAAGGATTGGACCTGGACCGTGATTGGTATTGGCATGAATATTAACCAAGGTTCTTTTTCATCGGCTGCAGTGAATAGTGTATCCTCAAATCCTATTTCTTTGCAAGAGATAACGAATCAAAGTTGGGATTTAAAAAAGATGCAAAAGCATTTAAGTGAGGCCTTAACTACCTCTATTCAAAATTGGTTAATGCAGGGAGATGAAAAAACCATTGAAGCATTGAACGTTTTATGTATTGAAATAAATGATAAAAAATAGTCGTAAAAATTAGTCATAAAAATTAAGAGCTACTTAAAAAATAATAAAGTAAACATGAGTATAAAATTAACAGAACATTCTAAAGGGGGCGGTTGCGGTTGTAAAATTTCTCCGGCCATACTTTCTGAAATATTAGCCGCGCACAATGTAGGTGCCAAGACCAATGTAAAAAATTTATTAGTAGGTAATGATAGTAGAGACGATGCAGCAGTGTATCAAATAGATGAAAAAACGGCCATGATAAGTACTACCGATTTTTTTATGCCCATTGTAGATGATGCATTTGCTTTTGGACAAATTGCAGCAGCGAATGCCATAAGTGATGTTTATGCTATGGGAGGTAAACCTATTTTTGCCTTAGCAGTATTGGGTTGGCCCTTAGCCACGCTACCCGCATCTGAAGCTGCCAAAGTAATGGAGGGTGCAAGAAAAACTTGTACCGATGCTGGCATTGTGATTGCAGGAGGACATAGTATTGATAGTCAGGATCCTATTTTTGGATTAGTAGTAAATGGACTCGTGGCTATAGAAAATTTAAAAAGAAATGATACTGCTAAAGAAGGAGATGTTTTAATATTAACCAAGCCCTTAGGTGTGGGTATTATGGCTACTGCACAAAAAAGAAAAGTTTTAACAGAGGAAGATTTAAATTTTTTAGTAAAGCAACTTACTACAATTAATAAAGCTGGGGAAGCTTTAGGAAAAATAAAAGAAGTACATGCCATGACCGATGTTACTGGTTTTGGATTACTTGGACATTTAACAGAAATGATGGAAGGAAGTAATTTATCGGCCTCTATTCATTATAATAAATTACCCATTATACCCGCTGTAAGAAATTATATAGCTCAAAAAACTATACCTGGTGCTACTGCCCGCAATTGGAGCTCCTGCAGTGCTGGCGTGGTTTTGGGCCCTGGTGTAGATGAAACAGAAGCTACATTGTTATTACCCGATCCACAAACCAATGGAGGTTTACTCATTGCAGTGGCGCCTTCTTCTTTAAAAGAAGTGCAAACTATTTTACAAGATTTGGGTATTGAATATACTTCACCCATTGGAGAATGTATAGCTGCGAAAGAGAAAAGAATTTATATCGATTAAAAAAAGTATAGTTATTCTAAAGACTAGAAAATAAATCCGGTAAAATAAATAAATAAAAATTAGATAATTACAAAGAGGTAAACTTTTGAATATTCATTATTCAAAAATGAGATGCCCTTTATTTTTGATTTGATCGGGTGTTAATTCAGCCACTAATTGAACGCCTTTAATACCACGCACGGTTTGTAAGATATCATTTACTTTTTCATCTTCAATCCACTCCCCTCTTATCCACCAAATAAAATCCATGTGCTTTAATTCGGGAAGTAAATATTCGCCATCGAATTGATTATGGTATACAAAATGGTGAATAGAAGTATTGGGCTCATTGCCTTCGTACATAGAAAAATAATAAGTTCTATTTTTTCTTTTAAGTGCAATTTCATGATTGGGATTGAATCTAAATTCAAAGCCCATGTATTGATTTAGTAAAATACAGAATTGATAATTTTTAATAGGCGCTGTAATGCCCAAAATTCGAGAGCCCTCGAAATCGCTTTCATTAATTGCGTCTTGGTCTAAAATTATTTTACTACTCACAAATAAAATTATTTAAAAAACAATATCAACTTTTATTTCGTCTGCCCCTCTTTTATACACAAGTACGGTCGCATCTCCTTTTTTAAATTTAGAAAGTGCTTGCATATAACTCATTACATCTACTAATTTATACTCTCCTACTTGCAATAATACATCGCCTCCTTTTAATCCTATTTTTTCTCCTATTTTACCTTGACTAGCGCCTTCAATTCTAACCCCTGTGCCTGTAAAAGCGTAGTCCGGCATTACGCCTAAACTCACGGTAAACTTAGTACTACGGCCCATGGCAGCCTCACGGGTTTTAAGAAAATCCAATTTACCCACTGCATCGGTGGTTTTAATAATAGACTCTACATATCTTATAATTTGGCTTTCTCCTACATAATTAATTTTATCCCAATCGTCGGTGGCTTTATGGTAATCGCTATGGCTACCTGTAAACATAAATAATACAGGCATGTCTTTTCTATAAAAACTAGCATGATCACTTGGACCAGAACCTGCACTATCATAATGGGTAATTAATGAAGTAGAAACAGAACTTAAAATATTCGCCCACTTACTAGAGGTACCAAAGCCCCCTACTGTTAATTTTCTAGCAGTATCATAACGTCCTACCATATCCATATTAATCATGTAATTATAATTACCCGCATAAGTAGGATGCTCTAACCAATACTTGCTTCCAAATAAACCTAACTCTTCTCCAGAAAAATGTAAAATTAAATAGTTATTATTTTTAGGCGATTTTTTTTGAAGCGCTTTCGCTAATTCTATTAAAGCAGCTGTTCCACTTGCATTGTCATCGGCGCCGTTTCTAATATTATTATTTATATCAAGTGCGTTATGGTCTTCGTTGTAGCCTAAATGATCTAAGTGTGCACCTAAAATAACAGTGTTTGTTGCATGATTGTCTATAAAGGCAGCTACATTATGCGCAGTTCTTGAAGCGTGCTCAAACTCAATACTAGCTTCAATTTCATAAGTATTTAATTCATCACTAAAATATTTAGAGAAACCTTTTTTGGTAATATATACAACAGGAATGGGCAAGGCCTTAGCCGTATCAAATTTATAATATTGAATATTATCAACTATTGTACCGCTATTATGTAAAAATAATGCAGTGCCTCCTTTTTGTTTTGTTTCTTTAGCAGTAGTTAGTAGCCATTCGTTGATATCAAAATGCGGATTACTTGTATTTTCTTCTAAAGCGTCATTCACATCTTTAAACCAAATTTGCTTGGCTTCATTTAAAGAAACAGAAGCCATTGATTTTATATTCCCTGAACCACTATTTGAAATGGGAAAAAAAGAACTGTCTAATAATAATATTTGTTTATTTACTTTAATAAAAGAACCGGCCGATAACTTTTTTCCTTCATCAATAGGAAAGCTTTGTATAAAACCAGTAGAACCCTTTGCTTGTAAACCTGCTTTTTGATATTGAGCTATAATATAGTCCACTGCTTTTTGTTCTCCTGGTGTTCCTGCACGACGACCTTCTAACTCATCACTAGCCAAAAATTTAATGTGATTTTCTAAGTTTTGAATAAGTACTTTATCGGCTCTTTTAAGCTTTTGAGCATTCAATAGAAAAGGGAATAATACCACTAAGAACAAGGCCAGTCTGCGCATAAATATTGGTTTGAGCCCCAAAGTTAAATAAAGCTATTAGCAAAACACTCGGAAGCCTAAAATTTGATATGATTTTTATCAGCTCCACCAAGGGGCTCAATTTCTAATTTCGTAAGCCTAGCCCAATCATAAAACCTAGCTTTGCGACCACATGAATGCCGGTATACATATTGCTTTAGTGGGTAACCCCAATAGCGGAAAAAGTTCTCTTTTTAACGCACTTACGGGTATGCACCAAAAAGTGGGCAATTTTCCTGGCGTTACCGTAGACAAAAAAACAGGCCAAATGCAATTAGCAGGCCAGCAGACCACCCTTATTGATTTACCAGGTACTTATAGTTTTTATCCCAAAAGAGAAGATGAGTGGGTGGCTTATAAAGTACTGATGGGTGTGGATGAAGAAGTAAAAACAGATTTAATATTGCTCATTGCAGATGCAAGTAATTTAAAAAGAAACTTACTTTTTTGTAGTCAAATTATAGATTTAAAAATTCCAGTGGTATTAGCACTTACCATGAATGACCTAGCGGCTAAAAAAGGAATTAAAATTGATATTGCAGGACTGCAAGAAGATTTAGGTATTCCTGTGGTAGCCGTTGACGCCAGAAAAAATAAAGGACTTACAGAATTAAAAACGGCTTTAACGAATATCATACAAACTACGCGATCAAAAAATCAGGAAAGTTTTATTGATAATAAAAAACTAGCGCCTGCTGCTATTGACGCTTTTAAAAAATTATATCCTACCCATAGCGATTATGCTGCGCTGCATTATTTAATGCATCATGAAACATTTCCATTAGATAAAGAAATGCAGCAGGAAATTCAACAAATTGAAATTGACAACGATTTTAATCATACCAAAACCCAGGCACAAGAAATATTAGAACGCTATAGTCATATTAGTGAAATAATGAAAACGAGGGTGACTACCCCCGACCCTACTGCCAATAAAAAAAGATCAGAAAAATTAGATTCTATTTTTTTACATCGCGTGGGCGGTTATGCCATTTTGCTTTCTGTATTGTTTGTTTTATTTCAATCGGTTTTTTGGATGGCGAAATTTCCAATGGATGGCATTGAATGGATATTTACGCATTTAACTACTTATTTAAACACAGTACTGCCGAGTGTTTGGTGGGAGGACCTACTAGTGAATGGACTAGTAGCGGGTATTGGAGGCATTGTGGTATTTGTACCGCAAATCATGATTTTATTTGGACTGATAACTTTATTAGAAGACACTGGTTATATGGCGCGCATTAGTTTTTTAAGCGATAAGCTTATGCGCAAAGCAGGTTTAAACGGGAAAAGTGTGATGCCCATGATTAGTGGTTTTGCATGTGCAGTGCCTGCTATTATGAGTGCCAGAAATATTGAAAATAAAAAAGAACGACTTCTTACTATTATGGTAACGCCTTTTATGAGTTGCAGTGCAAGACTACCGGTGTATACCATATTAATATCGCTGGTGATAGATGATAGAATGTACTTTGGTTTTTTAAGTTTACAAGGACTAGTGATGATGGGATTATACTTGATGGGTATTGTGATGGCTTTGCTAGCAAGTACAGTTTTAAAATGGTTTATAAATATTAAAGAGAAAAGTTATTTTATATTAGAACTTCCTGTGTACCGAGCGCCTCGTTGGAAAAATGTGGGCACTACTATGATACAGAAAGCAGGCATATTTGTACGAGATGCAGGTAAGGTAATTATTGTAATTAGTATACTCTTATGGTTTTTGAGTAGCTATGGCCCTTCGGCTCCTATGCAAAAAATTAATGAAAATTATGCAGCGCAAAAATTAATGCTTGCAAATAATCAAGCCCTTCAATCAAATACTGAAAACACTAAGACTATTAAACAAATAGAGAAGCAGTATAGTAGTGAAAAACTAGAAAACTCTTACGCAGGTATTTTAGGAAAAAAATTAGAACCAGTAATTGCGCCCATGGGCTTTGATTGGAAAATAGGTATTGCCCTTGTTACTTCTTTTGCAGCAAGAGAAGTATTTGTGGGTACCATGGCCACTTTATATAGTGTGGAGGAATCGGACAATAGCTCACTGAGAGAAAAACTAAAAGCAGCTGTAAGGCCCGATGGCAGTCCAGTGTATAGTTTAGCGGCCGCTTTATCACTTATGGTTTTTTATGTATTAGCCATGCAGTGTATGAGTACCCTGGCTGTAGTGAAAAGAGAAACGCAGTCTTGGAAATGGCCCACCATTCAATTTTTTATGATGACGGGTATGGCTTATTTAATGAGTTGGGCGGTGTATGTAATTGCCAAATAATTGCTTGAAATAATTACTTACTAAAATCTAATTCTAGAAAAGATAATTTTCTTATCTGCTTTTCACTTCTTCAAAAGCTTCATCATAGTCGGCACGAATAGTACCCATCATTCTATCCCAAATAAGAAAGTACAAACCATAATTGCCTTTGAAATATTTATGGTGTTGATTATGGTTTACCGAAGTATTCACCCATTTACCAATTAAACTTTTACTAAAACCTTTTGGATATAATTCCCAGCCTAAGTGGCCGTAAATATTATACATAATAGAAAGTAAAAAGAAAATGATAATATGTGTAGTATGCACTGGAATGGTAAATAAGAAAATAACAAAAATGCCTACTTCCACAATGGATTCTAAAGGATGAAATGCATAGGCAGCCCAGGGAGAAGGGTTGGTAGACTTATGATGCACTAAATGCATAATATTAAAAAGAGACTTATGATGCATAATACGGTGTGTCCAATAAAAATAAGTATCGTGCATGATAAACATAATGGGATAGGCTAAAAAATAATAGAACCAGCCATAATCGCTAACATTATCATATAAAGTAGTGTGGGGCTTCATTGCAGGGTTTGCAATAAAAAATAATGGAATGAAACCAAAAATTAAAATAGTAATAGTACTATAGAATATTTCACGCAGGTAGTCGGAGTTCTTAGGAAAAAAAGATTGTATTTTTTTATGTAGAATTTTATTTTTAAGTACTACATAAAATAAAAAGAAAACGGCGCCAGCTATTAAATAATACCTGCTGCCAATTCTTTGCAAAAAGAAAAAATATTTATCTAATTGAATACTCATCATTAATTGCAAAATTATACCTTAATAATGTATAAAAAAAATGTTCGAAGTAAAATATTTAGAACTTATTTAATTACCCCCTTTTGTTCTTGCGAACTCTAGCTTTAGCATATTTATATCTTCTTTAATACGGTCTATTTCTAATAGTAAAGTGCCGTTATATACCCCGCGAATACGTCTTTTTTGATCCAATAAAATAAAGTTTTCAGTATGTAAAAATTCATTGCCTGTTTGGTAAAAGCCTACCGAATCTCCGGCAAAATATTGCTGTTTGGCTAATGCGTAAATTTCATTTTTGTTCCCAGTAAGTAAATGCCATTTTTTTGAATCTACTTTATTTAAAATGGCATATTTTTTTAGAACGGCTATAGAATCTATTTCAGGTGTCACCGAATGTGAAAGCAAGAGTATTGTTGAGTCATTTTTAAAGGCCTCTTGTAATAAAGACATATTGGTTGTCATCTTAGGACAAATACCCCTACACTTAGTATAAAAAAAATTAGCTACATAAATTTTACCCTCCACATTCGCTTCGGTAAAATTAGTTCCCTCTTGGTCTTTAAAAGAGAAAGAAGGAATTCTATGAATTTCATTGTACCCACTATCCTTATTACCAATCCACTCTGGTGTCCAATCGGGATGATTAAAAAATGGTAGCGCCACTACACTATCTGTCTTGGTATTGGCAATTGAATTCGAAGTATTATTACAAGCCATCAAAAAAAATAAACCAACCACAATAGAAAATATATATTTTAACATCTTAGTTTATTTAAATGTATAATCAAGTGAATCTTTCGGCGTCATACATAATTTTAATCCTATGAGGCCGTATCTTTTGCCTTGCTTCACCACATAATTAGCTCTAATGACTCCATTTTCCCACCACATTTTTTGACTGCCATTTTCATAGCCCATAGTATAGTGAAAGGCTTTATAGGCTTGGCCATTGGCATACCACTCGTTGGCTATGCCATCATGCTCCCCCTTTGTAAAATAAAATTCAAACCTGGGTTTTCCATCTTCCCAAAAACCAATATGCTTTCCTATTTTTTTGCCTGCATGATAAAACCTAGACTCGGCCAACTGCTTATTGGGATACCATTTTTTAAATACCCCCTGCTCTAATCCATTAAAGTACTGGCCCGTCATGGAAGTATCTCCATTAAGATATAAATTAAAAATAGTACCGCTAAATTTTTTGTCCTGGAAAAAAACGGTGTCTTGATGCATTTGCAAAAAGGGATCCTTACTATGAATGACTACATTAGAAACTGCATTATTTATTGCTAGCTTATCTTTTTGAACTATGCTATCATTTATTTCTACAGTATCAATAGCCATTATTTTTTTGGACAAGATAGTTTTATCAGTACTATCACATGCTTGAAAAAAAAGACAAGCCATGATACAATGAATATAAAATGTGTATTTCATTTATTGCGAAACAGTACCTGGCGTTCCATAATACCCAGATCCATTGATATAAGGATCGTTAGGAGTTATATGGTAATGATAAATGCCATTAGGATAATCGGTAGTCACTCCAGTATGTCCATGGTATGCATCTAATTTTGAATTATCAATAGTCAACCCATTTTCTTCAGGACCATAAACAGGAAAGCCGTCTAATAAAAAACCTAACAAAGAAGACTTAGTTACTTTAACTGTAGTTAAATAAAGTGGTTCCACATGATAATGATATTGTCCGGTAGGAGCTGGATGACCCCAATACCTGTCAAAGGAAACCATTTCACCTGCTAAGGGTTGATTAGGCCCTGCATACTGATTAAAAAATGGAACCCCATTCAATGAAACACCTATGGCGCCCAATGGAGTGGGTACATGCGTGCTTGCCATCTTAGAGTCTATTGGAATTTTAAATACATACACCTTTTCAGCAATTGAATTTGGATTTTTTGAAAAAGTGTAGCCTCCAAAAGTGGTCCCAGAAAAATTATCATACAATGCATTCGAACTAGCATAGTAAGCACTTTTATGATCGGGTAGCCCATTGGATTTGATAGTAACAAATGTGCCATCAGAAGTGATGCTGCTTGCCCCATATACTTTTTTATAAATATCAGGTACAACTGTGCTAGTAGTAGTTGGATTAGTGGGGTTGCTACTGTTATTATTCGTAGTAGTGCTACTTGAACTTTTAGAACAAGAAGCTAGAAAAAAAGAAAGGCTGAGGATTGCTAAAAGCTTTAATTGCATTCTATATATTTAAAGAATATAAGACTGCAATTTAAGCAAAGGGTTTAATGATTACCAACCACTAATGGCTAAAATTTCTTTAGTGTGGTCCTTGGTGTCAGGCTTATCAATAATATGTCTAACCATTCCCGCTTCATCAATCAAAAAAGTGGTACGGCTAGTGCCCATATAAGTGCGGCCCATGAATTTCTTCTGGCCCCATAAATTGTATTTGTCCACTATTTTCTTGTCTTCGTCGGCTATTAAAGAAAAAGGTAAATCGTACTTAGCAATAAACTTCTCATGCGACTTCACTGAGTCCACGCTAATGCCTAAAATTTGTAACCCTTTCTTTTGCAAGGCTTTATAATTATCTCGTAGGTTGCAAGCTTGAGCTGTACATCCTGGAGTATCGTCTTTTGGATAGAAATAAAGGACAAGCTTTTGCCCCTTAAAATCGGCTATAGAAACTGTATTGCCGTGCTGATCAACGCCTTTAAAGGCCGGCGCTTTAGAACCTTCTTTAATAACTGCCATATACTTGAATTGGCGGTGAAGATAGCATTTAAAAAGGACAAAAATGTTTAGGCTTAAAATGGGGCAAATTCAGGCAAATTTTTGTAGGTTTGCGCAATTTATATTTTTGTACGCTATGCCAAAAGACAATTCCTTAAAAACGATATTAATTGTAGGTTCTGGGCCCATTATTATTGGTCAAGCCTGCGAATTTGATTACTCTGGGTCACAAGCAGCCCGTTCTTTAAGAGAGGAAGGTATCAAGGTCATCCTCATTAATAGTAATCCAGCAACTATCATGACCGATCCTATGATGGCCGATAAGGTTTATTTATTGCCATTGACTATTGAGAGCATTGAACAAATTTTACAAGAGAATCAAATTGATGCCGTGCTTCCCACCATGGGCGGACAAACTGCTTTGAACTTATGTAAGGAAGCCGATGAAATTGGTTTATGGAAACAATACAATTGTAGAATGATTGGTGTGGATGTCGCGGCCATTGATTTAGCAGAAGATAGAGAACAGTTCAGACAATTGATGGTAAAAATTGGAATAGCCGTTGCACCAAGTAGAGTAGCCAATAGTTTTTTAGAAGGAAAAGAATTTGCGCAAGTAATAGGTTTCCCATTAGTAATACGTCCTTCATTTACACTAGGTGGAACCGGTGGAGGATTTGTCCACGACGCTTCTGAATTAGATGCGGCATTAGAGAAAGGTTTGAAAGCCTCTCCTATTCACGAAGTATTAGTAGAGAAAGCAGTATTAGGTTGGAAAGAATATGAATTAGAATTATTAAGAGACCAAGCAGATAACGTAGTTATTATTTGTACCGTAGAGAACTTGGATCCAATGGGAGTGCATACAGGAGATTCTATCACCGTAGCGCCTGCCATGACCTTGAGCGATACTTCTTTTCAAGACATGCGTAACAAGGCCATGCTCATGATGCGTAGTTTAGGAAATTTTGCAGGAGGATGTAATGTACAGTTTGCACAAAATCCGGTAACAGAAGAATTAATTGCAGTGGAAATTAATCCAAGGGTATCACGCTCTTCTGCACTTGCTTCTAAAGCCACTGGTTATCCAATTGCAAAAATTGCAGCGAAACTAGCCATTGGTTATAGATTAGATGAATTAAAAAATCAAATCACACAAACTACTTCTGCTTATTTTGAACCAGCATTAGATTATGTGATTGTAAAAATGCCAAGATGGAATTTTGATAAGTTCAAAGGCGCCAACGATACTTTAGGATTACAAATGAAAAGTGTGGGAGAAGTAATGGCCATTGGAAGAAGCTTTACAGAAGCCATTCAAAAAGCTTGTCAAAGTCTAGAGAATGAAGCCATTGGTTTAGGCTATTATGGAAAGAGCTTAATGAAGAATGAAGAATTAATGGAATATATAAAAGTTCCAAAATGGGATCGCATATTTAGAATTAAAGATGCATTAATGCAAGGGTCAACGGTGCGCTCTATTGCAGCAGCCACGGGCATTGACAACTGGTTTTTATATCAAATAAGAATCATCTGCAATGTTGAAAAAGAATTAATGAAGCATTCTCTTGAAACCATTACCATAGAATTAATGAAAGAAGCGAAGCAACATGGTTTTAGCGATATGCAAATTTCTAAACTATTAACGGGCAATACGAATGACGATGCGGTCTATGAAAAAAGAAAGGCTTGGGGAATTACAAGAGTATACAAAATGGTAGATACTTGTAGCGCCGAGTTTGAAGCAAAGACGCCGTATTTTTATTCCACCTTTGAAAATTAATTCAACCCATAGAATTCTATTCAACTAATTAAAGAAAACTAAATACTATGAACGTAAAAGATATCGTAGCCTTAAATGAAAAAGAAACCAGAGCAGGATTTGGTGAAGGCATACATGAGCTAGCAAAAGAAAATAGTGAAGTAGTAGTATTAACTGCAGACTTAGCAGGTTCATTTAAATTAGGACCCTTTATTAAAGAATTTCCAGATCGTTTTATAGAAGTAGGTATTGCAGAAGCCAATATGATTAGTATGGCGGCGGGCTTAACCATTGGTGGTAAAATTCCTTACACCACTACCTTCGCGAATTTTAGTACAGGAAGAGTGTATGATCAAATTAGACAAAGTGTTGCTTACTCCGATAAGAATGTAAAAATTTGTGCATCGCATGCAGGTTTAACTTTAGGAGAAGATGGTGCCACGCATCAAATTTTAGAAGACATTGGACTGATGAAAATGTTACCAGGCATGACCGTGGTAGTACCTTGTGACTTTAACCAAACCAAGGCTGCCACCAAGGCGATTGCTAATTATCATGGTCCGGTGTACTTGCGTTTTGGAAGACCAAAATGGCCAAATTTCACCAAAGAAGATGGTTCTGATTTTGTGATTGGTAAGGCACAAAAATTAAGTGATGGTAAAGACATTACTTTATTTGCTTGCGGTCACTTAGTATGGAAGGCTATTGAAGCAGGTAAAATTTTAGAAGCTACTGGTGTAAGTGTGGAGGTAATTAATATACATACTATTAAGCCTTTAGATGTAGCTGCTATTGTAGAGAGTATTTCAAAAACAGGATGCGCAGTCACTTGCGAAGAGCATAATATTATTGGTGGTATGGGCGATTGTATTGCACAAGTGGCAGCAACTCATTGTCCTATTCCTATTGAATATGTGGGAACAAAAGATACATTTGGAGAAAGCGGTACACCAAATCAATTATTAGCGAAGTACGGATTAGACACACCGAATATTGTTGAAGCAG
>Ga0194060_10000820_pt1 | contig 22655 bp, 22 predicted proteins | sample SepL225m_MetaG_FD_163427 | JGI IMG/M metagenome (GOLD analysis project Ga0194060, IMG submission 163427) | Anoxic zone freshwater microbial communities from boreal shield lake in IISD Experimental Lakes Area, Ontario, Canada - Sep2016-L222-5m | ecosystem: Environmental > Aquatic > Freshwater >... | reverse complement strand
AGCTAATTTGCCAGTGAAGCTTTATCCCGGAATGAAGATCGGTCAGCTCTGCCTCATCAAACTCTCTTCACCAGCAGAACACCCCTACGGTTCCGCGAAATATGGGTCGCGTTACCAAGGACAACGTGGCCCCACACCGAGCAAGAGTTATCTCAACTTCCATCAATCAAAGATTTAGGAATTATGAGCGAGCGCGAACGTCTTGAATACGCAGGCTTCGGCACCGCAGTACGTGAACTCGCTCAACAGATCGCAGATTCTGGATATCAACCCGACATCATCCTCTCCATCGCACGGGGTGGATTACTCATCGGTGGCGCACTTGGTTATGCGCTCGGAGTGAAGAACACCTTCACTATGAGTGTGGAGTTCTACACCGGAGTTGATGAACGACTTCCAATGCCGGTTGTTCTTCCTCCAGTGCCAAACCAAGTAGACCTCACTGGCGCTCGCGTGCTCGTCGCAGACGACGTGGCAGATACCGGCGCCACACTCGCATTGGTGAAAGCATTCTGCGCTGGGCATGTGGCTGAAGTGAAGTGCGCGGTGCTATATGAGAAGCCACGAAGCGTAGAAAAGCCTGAATTTGCTTGGAAAAAGACCGATAAGTGGATCGAGTTTCCTTGGTCTACTCAAGAACCAGTAGTGGCAAACGTAAAATAAAGGTTGCACCTTCGCCTAGCTTGCTGACTACATCTGCACTTCCGCCGTGCGCTTTCATAACAGCATCAACAATTGAAAGCCCAAGACCACTGCCCTCTGATTGACCTTCGCTCCGTGTGCGCGATGAATCCGCGCGATAGAAACGTTCAAAGATGCGGGTTGCTTGTTCTTCTGAAAGCCCGGGTCCTTGATCGTGCACCGAAACCAAAGCGTCGTCGCCTACTTTGCGCAAGCTGACGTGAATTGCAGTACCGGCAGGTGTGTACGTACGTGCGTTTACCATCAAGTTAGAGAGTGCTTGATTGAAGCGACGTGAATCTGCGTTCACGAGCACATCTTCGGAAGGGAGATCTGACGTGATGACATGTTGCGGCGATGAAACTCTTGCAGCCTCGACAACTTCATCAACGATAGAACGCAAATCGACAGTCTCTAATTCTAAATCTCGCTGTTGATCAAGACGGGCCAGCATTAGTAGATCTTCTACTAGAGCGCTCATTCGAATCGATTCGCGTTCGATTCTCCTTATTGCATCCGTAGTGGCGGCTTCTCCTTGAATCGCGCCTTGGCGATGTAGCTCAGCGAATCCACGAACAGTGGTGAGAGGCGTGCGAAGTTCGTGACTAGCGTCAGCCACAAATCGACGAAGGCGATCTTCACTCGCACTCTTTACATCGAAGGATTCTTCAATGCGTGCAAGCATCTGATTCAAAGCGGTGTTAAGGCGACCTACTTCGGTGGTTGCGCTTTCGTCTGGGAGGCGTGCCGAAAGATCACCACTGGCGATGGCCGCGGCGGTCTTCTCCACATTATCGAGCGGGCGTAGCCCGAGACTCACCGCCCGACGACCGATGAGTAGTAAGAGGCCAAGAACAACGAGACCCAAAAGCAGAAGTAGAAGCCCGGTGCGTACCAAGGTGTTATTAACGTCGGCAAGAGCTATGGAAACGACCACAATTCCACCGCTGGCGGTGAGGCGGGTAATGACGCGGTGGTCCCCACCGAAGCCCTCCTGATGCCAAGTCCACGGCAGTGATTTGTGCTCTGTGACTTCTTTCAGGGTGAGCCCTGTAAATGAAGGTGCCTTCTCATTGACCCCACCACCGATGGTTCCCGCCACACTGCCATCCGTGTTGAGCAGGGTGACGGTAATGGTGCTCGGAACCCGACGCCCGCGCCCTTGATCAGTGTCACCGTCCATCATTCCTGGACCCAATTGTCCAAGGTTGAGAACAGGCCCGCCAGCAACACTTCTCAACTGATCATCTACTTTATGTATCAAGTAATTACGTAGCACAACAGCTGTAGAAACATCAACAATAATGAGAGCTACTGCGGTTATCGCGACAGAGGTGGCAACGAGTCGTCCACGCAACGACCATTGTTGAAGAGAGAAGATTCGAGGAAGCGCCATGATGTCTCTAGTTTGGCATCTTCAGGCGATAACCGACACCTCTCACGGTGTGTATGAGTGCGGGTTCGTATATATCGATCTTCTTACGAAGATAGGAGATATAGGTTTCTACAATTCCTGCATCACCGCGGAAATCGTACTGCCACACGTGATCGAGGATTTGCGCCTTACTGACCACGCGTCCGGCATTAATGAGTAGGTAACGAAGTAACGTGAACTCGGTAGGTGATAGATCAATAAGTTGTCCAGCACGATGCACCTCGTGCGTTGCTTCATTTAATTTGAGATCAGCAAACGAAATGATTTCGTCGTCGATTTCAGATGGTGCTGCTCCGGTACGACGAAGTAGTGCGCGCACACGGGCTACTAACTCTTCAAGGCTAAAAGGTTTGGTGACGTAATCGTCGCCACCCACCGTGAGGCCTGCGACTTTATCTTCAGTGGTATCGCGAGCGGTGAGAAAGAGCACGCCCGCATCGACACCGCTGTTGCGCAACTGGCGACAGACTTCGAAGCCATCCATGTCGGGCATCATCACATCAAGGATGAGGGCATGCGGCTTGAACTCTTCAGCAGTGAGCAGCGCAGTACGACCATCAAAGGCAGTGGCCACTTCGTATCCAACGAATCGAAGGCTGGTGGCAATGAGTTCGGTGATGCTCGTTTCGTCGTCGACGACGAGGATGCGGTGCTTGGCGCTGGGGGTGGTATTCATAATGTGATCCTCCACCCGAACTCTGGGGGTTTCCTGAGAACCAGTGGTGAGCCAGCCCCGGGTTTACCTGAGTTTTGTAGAAAAAATGAGGCAGGTACCGGTTGGCTAAGCCTTAACTACCTTCTTGGTATAGCCGACGGGGCACTTGGCATTTGCAGCGATGTTCTTCACCGTCTTGCCCTTCACGCAGACCGTCTTACTCTTCGCCACCGTTTTAGCGGGAGCCGGAGCAACCGCGGTGGGAGCAGTCGGTGCCACGATGGCAGCAGGGGCTTCGAGCGCAGGAGCTGGCTCCGTTGACGCCGAGTTCGAGAGTTTGATCGCTAACTTCGGTGAGGAGTAATGGAAACCACTGGAGACGATGAGGTAGTCGTTACCGATTCTCTGTCCTACAACAGTGGCCACACTCGGTGACGATCCATCGTCATAAGTGATGTTTACCGAGGCCTTCAAATTGCCATCGAGATCCACATTCCACATACACATAGCGGCCTCGCGTGGCATTCGAATCTCTAGGTAACCCACATTGACCGTGCCATCCGGTCGAAGGTGTGGCGTTGCCAAGCGCACCTCAATGGACTCTGTTTCTGCATTCCAAGATGGATCGACTGAGTGCATCGCGTTTGAAACAACTTGGACGCCGCCAATTTTTCCGCACTTGCCGAGTCCATCAACGATTCCGTTGTTCTGGCCATAGATCCAAATGTTCGCGTTGTACGTAGTTATATCTGCCTTTACGGCAACTTCTGTGGGGGTTCCACCTCGCGCTGTTGCGATCGGAGAGAAGGTGGCAATAATTTCACGAGTCGCTTGACCGTTTACCGGCGAAAGGTCTTTTCCGTACTTCACGACAACGCGTTGCGCGCTTCCGCTTACTTCACCAAATTCAAATGACTTTGCGGCACGTATCGTGACAGTGAACGCAGCAGCTTGGCTCTCTTGCCAAAGCCCCGGAGTTTTTGTGGGCACGATGCTGAGCAAGAATTCTTCACGTCGGTCATTGCAAATAGTTTCTGACCAGCACCATGTCGCCTTGTAAGGCTGAAACTCTGCAATAACTCCGATGTTGTTAGTGGAATCCGCCTTGCCATTCTTAGGGAAGGTCCACTCTTCGTAATACCCGCGCGTTACTTGCGGTGTGGTGGGCGCCGCACCTGTGACAGATTTACTCGAACTCCACTCCAGGGTCGTTTTCGCTTCACTAAACCATTGCCATGCATCGTTGGGATCGGCCACCCTAAATCTCACTTGATCAACGGGCATTTCAAGATTTGGCGCAGAAGATTTCATCCAAGAATCGACTAAGGGGAAGATGGCGGCGCTCTTAAAAACATCACTTTGCAGAATCGTGGCGAAGTCATCGGAAGTGACCCTAAAGCCAGCGATGCTCATGTTCGCTCCGCAATCCTTGGGAGTGAAGGCAGAGGAGATCCTCTCCTTTTTGAAATCGACCCAAGTGGCGCCAACCTTGAGTTGCAAACTTTGAATAGTTCCCACTGAGTGACAGACCGTGGGGCTAAATATTGCAAGGGTTCGTGTAGTCACTGTTTCAACTGGAGTGACGGTAGAAGTATCTGGCGCGGGAATGGGGCGCTCGGAATTTGCGTAGCGCTCATCGGCCGGGATCTGCATCGAGGTGATACGTCCACTTACTGGAGTCGCGCTACTTGAACTCGCCATGGTGACGCTCTCGATACACGCGATCGCATTACCAGGGTTAGTGGCGCACGATGTAAGCGTATGACGTACAGGTGCGCCATAAATCAATCGCGGCCCATGCGGATCACTTGCTGCGTGTGCGGGCAGTACCGGGACGAGCGCAAAAGCACACGCTAATCCAAGTACTGCACGCAATATCCGCACCCTCGAACTCTTAGAACGCTCTAATCGCACGAACAGGTAGCGGGAAAGTCTTGAGGCTTGGCCCGACGAATCCACTTCCAAAGTCTTGCGCGCATGTGGAAGAACCCCTCTGATTACTAACCCGGTCGGATCGACGTCCGATGAAAAAATTTCTACTAACCGACAGGGCTGAGCGTATGGGTCGGGGCGAACCATTACAACAGCAGGAGAGGCGAAGGGGGTTATCCCAATGATTTAAGGAGCATTTGGGCCACATCGAGAACTTCAAGGCTCTCAGGGGCCGCGCCCTCTTGCTTCTTGGAGTCCACACCGTCGGAAACCATCACTCGACAGAAGGGACAGGCCACTGCAATCACTGATGGCGCAGTAGTGAGCGCCTCTTCAACACGAGTGACGTTGATCTTTGCGCCAATCTTCTCCTCCATCCACATGCGTGCGCCACCAGCGCCGCAGCAGAAGGAGCGATCCGAGTTGCGTGGCATTTCATTAATGGTGGCCCCACTTGCTTCGAGCAATTCCCGTGGTGGTGTGTAGACCTGATTGTGGCGGCCGAGGTAACACGGATCGTGATACGTGATTTGCTGCTGCACAGGTGCGACCGGGATGAGTTTCTTATCGCGCACTAACTTGTTGAGAAGTTGTGTGTGGTGGACAACTTCAAGCTTCATGCCGAGTTGTTCGTAATCGCGACCCAGTGTGGTGAAGCAGTGAGGGCAGGTAACGACAACCTTCTTCGTTTCGCGCTCCTTAAAAACTTCGCCAAGCATTTCAATATTCTGCGCAGCTAACATTTGGTAGAGGAACTCATTACCAGCACGTCGAGCAGGATCACCTGTACACGTTTCGCCCTCACCTAGTACGCCGAATGTCACGCCAGCACGATGGAGAAGTTCAGCGACGGCCTTCGTAGTCTTCTTCGCGCGATCTTCATACGCACCGGCGCAACCCACCCAGAAGAGGTACTCCACTTCAGGTGCGATAGGACCATCGAGAACCGTGACTTCGAAGTCAAGTTCAGTGATCCAGTCGTTGCGTTGCGAAGAGTTCATACCCCAAGGGTTGCCCTTGTTTTCAAGATTACGGAAAGTGCCGCCGAGCTCTGATGGGAAATCTGATTCTACGAGAACCTGGTGGCGACGCATATTAACAATGTGATCGACATGCTCAATATCAACGGGGCATTGATTCACGCAAGCACCACACGTAGTGCATGACCATAGAACCTCAGGAGTGATGATGTCTCCGATAAGTGTCTTCTCGGCCTCTGCGCGTTGCTCGTCGGTGAGCGCAGCCTTTTGATCCTCAGAAAGCGCTAGTAAATATGGGGCTTTCGCGAATGCGTGGTCGCGTAGTGAAGTAATCAAAAGTTTTGGTGAGAGTGGTTTCTCGGTATTCCATGCAGGACATTGCGATTGGCAACGACCGCACTCGGTGCATGTTGAGAGATCGAGAATGCCCTTCCAGGACATGTTCTCAATCGCACCGACACCAAAGATGTCGTCATCACCTGGATCTTCAAAGTTAATTGGCTTCCCACCAGAGAGCATCACTGGTAGTTCTCCGAGTGCAACCGCGCCATCTGCATTGCGCTTGAAGAAGATGTTGAAGAAGGCGAGGAAGCGATGCCATGCAACACCCATGGTGAGGTTGATCGAGATGGTGATGAACCAAGCCATCGAAATCACGATCTTGATCGCTGCTACCAGCACGATTAACGACTTGAGTGTGGTGGCACTTAATCCGTTGAATGCGAGAACTGCTGGCCAGGAAAGTGCGTAATGCCAATTCCATGATGTCTCGCCAGCAAGTGCACCTTCCAAACCGCGAAGTGCAATAACACAGAATACGATCGCCAAGATGGTGGCTTCTACGTAATAGGCCTGCCATGCAGTTGATCCGTAGAAACGTGATTTACGAGCTGGGCGAAAAATGCGCGTCGCTTGGCGAATACCAATCAGAGTGACAATGCCAAGGCCAGTGGCCCACGAAATGAATTCCACGAAGAGTTCATACGGTGCAAAGTGACCTAGCAAAGGGATCGCAAATTCAGGTGAGAAGAGTTGTCCGTACGCGGTGACGAGCGTAAGAAAGAGTGAACCGAAACCAACGAAGACAAACCAGTGCGCAATTCCTCCGATGCTCCACTTACGCATCCGGGTATGTCCGAGCACTTCGCGCACCAAGGTCTTAACGCGTTCACCGCGATTATTCGATCGGGTGGGATCGGCTTGGCCAAGGCGCACGATCGCCAGGATCGAGCGAACCGCCTTCGCGAAGAGGGCGAGGCCAGCGACCGTGGCAGCCAGCGAGATGATGATGAGAAGTGCGCTCATGGGAATAGAGGTTACCCACCGGAAGGCTCGTCGCGAGTCGGGGCAGGGAATAACAGGGAATAAGTCGAGAGAAGTGGTGGTTCTCTCATATGAAACTTGAGCCGCCTCGACTCAATCTTTTGACGAAAGTCGGCGCAAGTGGCAAGATCGAAGCAGACCCAGGCGGGAGAACTCGCTTGGTACCCCCTCGGCAGGCGAGAGCCCAGCCGGAAGAGCAGAAGCGAAAGAGAGTAAAGAGAATGGCTAGAGCGGTCGGTATTGACCTCGGAACCACCAATTCATGCGTCAGCGTGCTGGAGGGCGGCGAGCCCACAGTGATCGCAAATGCGGAGGGAGCACGAACCACCCCTTCAATCGTCGCCTTTGCTAAGAATGGCGAAGTCTTGGTCGGCGAAGTCGCCAAGCGCCAAGCCGTCACCAACGTCGATCGCACGATCCGTTCGGTGAAGCGCCACATTGGCACCAACTGGACCACCGATATCGATGGCAAGGCATACACCCCGCAAGAGATCAGCGCTCGCGTGCTGATGAAGTTAAAGCGCGATGCTGAGGCTTACCTCGGAGAAACAGTGACCGATGCGGTTATTACCGTGCCGGCTTACTTCAATGACTCACAACGTCAAGCAACAAAAGAAGCTGGCGAGATTGCTGGTCTTAACGTACTTCGCATTATCAACGAGCCCACTGCAGCAGCACTTGCATACGGTCTTGATAAAGCAGATCAAGAACAAACCATTCTCGTTTTCGACCTCGGCGGTGGAACGTTCGACGTTTCACTTCTTGAAATCGGCGACGGAGTTGTCGAAGTAAAGGCCACCAATGGCGATAACCACCTCGGTGGTGACGATTGGGATCAAGCACTCGTCGAGCACTTGGTAAAGAACTTTGGCCAAAGCAACGGTATTGATCTCACTAAAGACAAGATGGCGATGCAACGCGTGCGTGAAGCAGCAGAGAAGGCAAAGATCGAACTCTCCTCTTCACAATCAACGAGCATCAATCTTCCTTACATCACTGTTGATGCCGAGAAGAATCCACTCTTTCTTGATGAGTCGATTACTCGCGCACAATTCCAACAAATTACTGCTGATCTTCTCGAGCGCTGCAAGAAGCCTTTCGAGCAAGTAATCAAGGATGCAGGTGTTCCACTTAGCAAGATTGATCAAGTTGTCTTGGTCGGTGGATCAACACGTATGCCAGCAGTAGTAGATCTCGTACGCAGCCTTACCGGTGGCCGCGAACCAAACAAGGGCGTTAACCCCGATGAGGTCGTAGCTGTAGGTGCATCACTGCAAGCAGGTGTACTCAAGGGTGAAGTGAAGGATGTTCTCCTTCTCGACGTCACGCCACTCTCACTTGGAATTGAAACCAAGGGCGGCATCATGACGCGCCTCATCGAGCGCAACACCACCATTCCAACCAAGCGTTCGGAAATCTTCACTACGGCTGATGACAATCAGCCAAGCGTTCAGATTCAAGTCTTCCAAGGCGAGCGCGAAATGGCTGCTTACAACAAGCGCCTCGGAATGTTTGAACTCACCGGTTTGCCACCTGCACCACGTGGCATCCCACAGATCGAAGTTACTTTCGATATCGACGCTAACGGCATTGTGCACGTAGCTGCGAAGGATCTTGGGACTGGCAAAGAGCAATCAATGCGCATCACGGGCGGATCTGCTCTGGGCAAGGACGACATCGAGCGGATGATGAAGGAAGCCGAATCGCACGCCGAAGAAGATAAGGCGCGTCGCGAAGAGGCCGAGACTCGTAACCTCGCCGATTCACTCGTCTACCAAACCGAGAAGTTCCTCAAAGACAATGCGGATAAGTTCACTGAAGGCGAAGCCGCTGAGAAGAAGGCAGAAGTCGAAGGCGAACTGAACTCTCTAAAGGAAGCTCTCAAGGGAAGCAATATGGAGACCATCAAGGCCGGCACCGAGAAACTCTCGAACGTCAGCCAAGAGCTCGGTGCTTCACTCTATGCAGCAGAACAAGCAGCTGGTGGAGGCGAAGGAACGCAGGAGTCTCACGGTCATGGTGACGACGTAGTCGATGCTGAGATTGTTGACGAACAGAAATGAGCGAAACCGCAGCAGAATCTGTAACAGAAGAGTCTGCGGCTGAAGTTGTCGAAGTTCTCGAGGAGGCGGCGAGTGATCCACTCGTCGTCCTCACCGGGGATCTCCAACGCCTTCAAGCTGAATACTCCAATTACCGTAAGCGCGTTGAGCGCGATCGTGAGTTAGCTCGCGATCTTGCGGTTGCTGCTGTTCTCATTGAAATGCTTCCTACTCTTGATGACCTTGAGCGCGCTCGCGAACACGGCGAACTAGAAGGTGGATTCAAGGCGGTTGCAGATCAACTCGAGAAACTCACTAGCAAACTCGGATTAGAGAAGTACGGAACTGCAGGAGAAGCATTTGACCCACAAATCCACGAAGCGCTCATTCATGCCACGAGCGATGAAGTAACGGAAGCAACTGCTACAGCAATCTTGCAACCGGGATATCGCTTAAAAGATCGCATTCTCCGACCCGCACGTGTGGCAGTAACGGAACCCGAGTAAACCCATGGCCGCTAAAGATCTGTATGAGAAGGACTTCTACGCCATTCTTGGCGTGGAAAAGAATGCAGAAGCGGCTGCCATTAAAAAGGTTTATCGCAAGCTCGCTCGAGATCTACACCCAGATGCAAATAAAGGTGATGCCAAATTAGAAGAGCGCTTCAAAGAAGTCTCTGAGGCATACGACATCTTGAGCGATCCAAAGAAGCGTGCAGAGTACGACGAAGCGCGCGCACTCTTTGCCCGTGGTGGTTTTCGCCAACCACAGGGTGGTCAAGGTGGCGGTTACGGCGGAGGCTTCCAAGGAAATCCGCAGGACATGTTCGGTGGTGGCGACATCAACGACATGCTCAGCGGACTCTTTGGGAATCGCCAACGCGGACCACGTAAAGGACAAGACTTACAAACAGAGACCACAATCTCTTTTCGCGATTCAATCACGGGTGTCCAAATATCTCTGCGGGTGAACGGCAACACCGTAAAAGCGAATATTCCAGCCGGTATTGAAGATGGAAAGCGCATCATTCTCAAAGGCAAGGGTGGTGCCGGACAACCAGGTGCACCTGCAGGTGATCTCTACATCGAAATTCATGTCACCCCACATCCGATCTTCACTCGTAAGGGCGACAATCTCTCACTCACTTTGCCGATTACTTTCGCAGAAGCTGCATTGGGTGGTGACGTTGAAGTACCGACGTTAAGTGGCGAACTTGTGAAGGTGCGCCTCGCTGCGGGAACCGCAAATGGGCGCACTCTACGAGTTAAAGGTCACGGTCTTGCCAAGAAGAGCGGTGGCCAAGGAGATCTCTTCGTCACCGTTGAAGTTGCGGTGCCACAACGCCTCGATGCTAAAGAGCGTGAACTGATCGAGCAGTTCCAAACCTTGACAGCGCATGTGGATCTACGGGCAGACTTTGTTGCTAAGGCGAAGGAGTAGTGATGTTAGGAGATCACGACGAATACGCTGCGGTTTACGTCATTAGCGTGGCCGCAGAAATCTCTGGCATGCACCCACAAACCCTTCGCCAATACGACCGCCTCGGCTTAGTTTCACCAGGTCGGGCTACCGGTCGCGGTCGTCGCTACTCGATTAGAGATATCGCGCTCCTGCGTGAAGTCCAGCGGTTAGTGAACGAAGGAATTAATCTCGCCGGCATCAAACGGATTCTGGAGTTGGAGACTCAGCTACTCGATCTCAATCGGGAGATGGATTACTTACGAGCTCAACTTGCGGGGGCTCCCGCTCGGCGCGATCTAGTGCCGATACGATCTACTTCGCATCTGGTGATCTACAAGAAGGATTAATCCCATTCATTTTCGCGCTGATATCCAAGGCCTGCGTGCCATTGCGGTTCTCGCGGTTGTCTTCTTCCATGCTGGATTGCCCGTCTCAGGTGGATTCGCCGGCGTAGATATCTTCTTCGTCATCTCAGGGTTTGTTATCTCGCAATTGATCCTGCGTGAATGGGAACGGACCAACACTTTCTCGTTTAAGAATTTCTATCGCCGCCGTTTTAAGCGACTCGTACCGGCGCTCTCGTTAATGACGAGCGTGGTTGCTATCGCTTCAGCCTTTTTCCTCTCATCCGGCGGCTCACTTCAAAAGGGCATCTACGCCGGTATTGGCGCCACTCTCTTTATCGCTAACTTCGTGCTCCACTTCTCCACTGGTGGTTACTTTGATCTACCAGCGGCGAGCAATCCCATGCTCCACACCTGGTCGCTCTCGATTGAAGAGCAGTTCTACTTCTTCTTCCCCGTTTTGCTTGTACTCATCATGAGTTACGCCATTCATAAGAAGAAGAGTTCACGTCGAGCGCTCTTCCTCGTAGGTGTGCTCGCGGCAATTTCTTTGGGCACAGTGCTACTTGCGCAGTGGGGTGTGGAGATTCGGTTCATTAACCGAGGGCAGATTCTCTTCTACTCACCCATCACTCGTGCTTGGGAGTTTGCCGCCGGCACACTTATCGCTATTGCGCTCTCCCAGGGATATCGAGTTACTCGCGCTCGTCTCTTTACCGTTATCGCTTACGCGCTACTCGTCTACTCACTCTTCTTTATTAAGGAAGGAAGTGCCTGGCCGAGCGCCATCACTCTGGCGCCAGTTCTCGGCACCGCACTTCTCATCCTGGCTGGTGCAGATAAGGAATCACCCAGCCATCGCTTCCTCGGAACGAAAGTGATGCGCAGTATCGGAGATTTCTCCTACTCCTGGTATCTCTGGCATTGGCCTTTCATCGTCTTTGCCCGTTCGATCTCTGATTCCACGATCATGCTGACAGGCGCAGTGCTCGCATCATTTGTCGTTGCGGCGCTCTCCTATAAGTACGTCGAGAATCCGCTTCGCCTCCGCAAAGTATCTGAGAAGAGCGATTGGCGAATGATTCGGGCGTCCATTGCACTTCCCCTGGTGGTTTCAATAGGAGTGCTACTCATTGCTCCTCATGTCACGCCAACCTCGTCGCAGAGCGCTGCGCTCGTAAGCGATGTCACTCCGGAACATCTGGGTCGAACGCTGGGATGTCACGAAGACACCACCATGACCCAACGAGATCTCACCAAATGCACCTGGTCAGGGAGAGGTGCTCCGATTTACTTAATCGGAGATTCACAAGCCGATGCCCTCTCCGATGGTGTTGTGTTAGCTGCCAAGCAGCTCAACCGCCCGCTCACCATTGCCACGATCAGTAGCTGTCCACCCATGGTGCTAGATATTAAGCAGATCGGCGCCGCACGAGATCGAAGTAGCAAAACCAGGTGCAGTGATTTCGCTAAGAGTGCACTCGCGTATTTGAAGAGTGCACCCCATGGAACCGTGATACTCGCCATGACCGATCAATATTGGCGTGAGAGTGGTTGGGCACCTGTAGTAAACGCAAACGCCGTTGTTGGTGTGAAATCGAAGATGGCAGTTACCCAAAAAGCTCTCACATCATTTATTTCGTCGGTAAGCGAGAGCGGGCATCGAGTAATAATCGTTGGTACCGTTCCGCAATTTAATTATCAAGTCGGTAACCCAGCTGCTGGATTAATTGCCTGGAGCCCGAAGTCGTGTAGCAATATCAATCTAGTGGCTAATAGATGCAATCCCGCGCTCGCACTTTCGGATGCGCAAAGCGTGCAAGGAGCTTCGTGGGCGATGGAAGCGCAAATCGCTCACTCCACCGGCGCTAGCTTCGTCGATCTACGAGTTGAGCTCTGCCCTGCTGCAAGGTGTGAAACATTTACAAAAGGCCATTGGATCTATCGCGATGCAAACCACATCAGTGTGTGGGAGAGCAGGGCACTTGCTCCAGTTATGGCGAGTGCGCTCAAGAATTAAAGTTGTGCAAGCCGTTCTAAGGCTGCATCGAGTACGGCATCCTTCTTACAGAAAGCAAAGCGCGCATATGCGGCACCACGTTCCGGATGTTCGTAGAAGACATGAGAAGGAATAGCCACGACACCGATCTTCTTGGGAATCGTTTGGCAGAACTCATCTGCAGTGGCAAAGCCCTTTGAACGCACATCTACCGTGGCGAAGTAAGTGCCCTTCGGTTGATGGACCTCAAAACCCAATGATTTAAGGCCAGAAGTGAAGTGATCACGTGAGTGCATCAATGATGTGCGAAGTTCTGCAAGCCACTGATCACCATTATCCAGCGCTTCCGCGAGTGCGTATTGGAATGGTCCACCTACAACGTAGGTGAGGAATTGCTTCACTGTACGTGCGGCATCGACCAACTGCTTTGGGCCAGTGATCCAGCCGATTTTCCACCCGGTGTATGAGAAGAGTTTTCCAGCAGAGGAAATAGTAAGTGTACGTTCGCGCATTCCCGCAAGGGTCGAGATGGAAACATGTTCGCCTTCAAAAGCCATGTGCTCGTAGACCTCATCGGAGATAACGACAAGGTTATGTTCGATCGCTAAATCGGCAACAGCTTGCAACTCTGCACGGGAAGTAACGGCACCGCTGGGATTATGCGGAGTGTTTACGACAATGACTTTAGTTCGCGGAGTAATCGCCTTGCGAAGTTTATCAATATCAAGTGTGTAATCAGGAGCTTCCATGGTGATCGCGACGAGTTTGCCGCGTGCCATCACTACCGCAGCGCGATATGAATCATAGAAAGGTTCAAAGACGATGACTTCATCGTCGGTATCAACTAATCCGATGAGTGCGGCAGTGAGTGCTTCAGTGGCACCTGCGGTGATGAGAACTTCGGTGGCGAAATCATTTTCAATCCCGTACCAACGCTTTTGATGCGCGGCGACTGCTTTGCGCAATTCCACGACGCCAGCACCAGCTGGATATTGATTGCCGCGCCCTTCTGCCATGGCGCGCGTCACTGCATCGGCGATCCAGGAAGGGCCATCGGTGTCGGGGAAGCCTTGTCCGAGGTTGATGGCACCCGTCTCGACTGCAATTGCCGAGTAGTGGGCGAAGACCGTGGTGCCCAGTGGCACGAGGCGGGGAACTAAACCAGGGATTTCGCGCTTCGACATGTCGGAAGCCTATCTCTGGGGAAGGGCTATAAATCAGTGAGGTCGGAGATGACTTTCCAGCCCCGCGCCAACGCCGCTTTGGCGTGAGTTTCATAATCTGGAACAGTCGCCAGATATGCCACCGGAGCATCGGGCCAATCCAACTCCCCTACGCGCGGAAAGTCGCCATCGATTAAGAGGTACCCAGCCAGTGGGAGCTTGGAGGCGCGCCTTGCGAAGGCGACCGCAGGGGCTAGTGGCGCTAAATCTCCACGGAGCCCGATCCAAAGGAGCTCCGAAAAGGTGAGTAAATCGCTCGCAATCTCCGGAACTCGACGCTCACCGACGCTCTCCACCCACACATGGGCCATGGGGTGCGGCTCGCTTGAGTAGACGCGGAGATGAGCGGGCATAAACGCACTCTAGGCTTATCGGCATGAGCGATCCAAAAAATGCACTCCTTGCGGAGATCAAGTCCAAGGCCATCGTCCACGGAAAGGTGATCCTCTCCAGTGGAAAGGAAGCCAATTACTACGTCGACCTTCGCCGGGTCACTCTTGATTCAGTTGCCGCACCACTCGTCGGTGAAGTGATGCTCGCACTTACTAGCGAATTGCAGTACGACGCTGTCGGTGGACTCACACTGGGTGCTGATCCAGTTGCTACCGCGATGATGCATGCTGCTGCCGCGAAAGGTAAGCGCCTTGATTCATTCGTCGTACGCAAGAGCGAGAAGCAACACGGATTGCAACGTCGCATCGAAGGACCAGATGTCGCCGGACGCCGCGTACTTGCCGTAGAAGACACTTCAACCACTGGTGGTTCTGTACTCACTGCAGTGGAAGCACTTCGCGAAGCGGGTGCTGAAGTTGTGGGCGTTGCTGTGATTGTGGAACGCGGCGCCGCACCAGCTATCAAAGAAGCGGGATTACCGTACTTTGCTGCTTACTCACTCATTGAATTAGGACTTGATTAAGCCTTATTCTTTCGCTCTTTAATAATTCCAAAGAGCAACGGCAAGATGCTGATCACAATTACGATAGCCACGATCGGCAATAGATACTTGTCGATCGATCCTTTCAGTTTTTCACCAAGTATGTAACCCAAAATAATGACGCTCTCCGTCCAGAGGAGAGCACCAATAACGTTCCACTTAAAGAACGTAGCTTTTGGCATTCCAATTACTCCAGCGATCGGATTAATCAGCGTACGTACAACAGGAACAAAGCGCGCAAGTATTAACGCTTTTGCGTACCCGTAACGCGCAAGGAAATCTTCGGTCTTCTTCACGCGATCTTGCGAAAAGACACGACCATCAGGACGTGCAAAGAGTGGGCGCCCCAACTTCTCACCAATGTTGCGCCCTACTTGTGAACCTACGATTGCTGCTATCGGTGCACCAATCATCAGTGCCGGCAAACTCAATTGCACGCCGACGGCTTTCATAGCGACACCTGAAGCTGCGACTCCAGCAACAAAGAGGAGCGAATCACCAGGAAGCACCAGGCCGATCAAGAGCCCGGTCTCGGCGAGCAAGACCATGAAAACCCCGACCAGGCCGAGGGTCTCAACGATGGATTGCGCGCTCAATGGATTCATAAGTACACCTTAGAACGACTGTCGAAAAAGATTCGGTTACTTGTTTAAGAACTCGGCGGCGGTAGCACTGGAGTCGCGTAAGAAGAGCGTGCAGCGATCATGTTCTTCGCTCTCACCAATCGAACCAGCTGCGCGTCCGAGTGCATGTAGCGCACGCAGCCAACCGCGATTGCCTTCGTGCTCCCACGGAACAGGGCCGTGTCCTTTCCATCCATTGCGTCGAAGTAGATCAAGGCCGCGGTGGTAACCAGTGCGGGCGAAGGCATAGGACTCAAGTACTCGACCTTGCGCCCAGGCCTCATCGGCGAGGACCGCCCAGGGAAGCGGGGAGGCTGGGAAGGCACGCGCCACTTCATCTGCCCCCTTCCCCACTGCGAAGAGAGCATCGGATCCATCGCTGGGGATATGGGTGGGAGGTGGGCCGCCGAGGAGATCTTGTCCAATAGTCATAAACCCATCATGGCTTACTTTTACGCTCAAATGCGCCACTTTCCGCCATCGAATGGATCGAAACGCCTTCGACCGAATGGCCTGTGACGGGATATAGTTAGGCAAGTGCCAGCCATAGTTATCGTCGGAGCCCAATGGGGCGATGAAGGCAAGGGCAAAGCCACAGACCTCCTCGGTGATCGCGTCGAATATGTAGTCCGCTATCAAGGTGGCAATAACGCAGGCCACACCGTCGTCATCGGTGATCAGAAGTACGCACTCCACCTTCTTCCTTCCGGAATCTTGAGCCCTTCAGTGGTGCCAGTAATCGGAAACGGTGTCGTCATCGACCCAGGTGTCTTGCTTCAAGAAATTAAAGGTTTGAACGAACGCGGTATCAATACGTCAAAGCTCGTGATCAGTGCGAACGCACATCTCATCACGCCGTATCACCGCACCATCGACAAAGTCACCGAGCGTTTTCTTGGAAATAACAAGATTGGTACCACAGGCCGCGGCATCGGTCCGGCTTACGCCGACAAAATTAACCGCATTGGTATTCGCGTCCAAGATCTCTTTGATCCCAGCATCTTGGAACAGAAAATCGAAGCCGCACTTCGCGATAAAAACCAAGTGCTCATTAAAGTTTTCAACCGCAAGGGTATGGAAGTACAACAGATCGTCGATGAGTATTTAGAGTACGCAGAGATCTTGCGCCCCTACGTCACCGATACATCGCTCTTGCTCAATCAAGCGCTCGCAGCTGGAAAAGTTGTCTTGCTCGAAGGTTCGCAAGGAACACTGCTCGATGTTGATCACGGTACTTATCCCTTTGTCACATCAAGTAATCCAACAGCAGGTGGTGCTTGTGCCGGTTCTGGAATTGGGCCCACAAAGATCACTCGCGTTATCGGCATCTTGAAGGCGTACACGACTCGCGTCGGTTCTGGTCCTTTCCCTACTGAACTTTTCGATGAAGATGGCGAAGCACTTCGCCGCATTGGTGGCGAAGTCGGTGTGACTACAGGACGTAATCGTCGTTGTGGTTGGTTTGATGCACCGATCGCGCGTTATGCAACGCGCGTCAACGGGCTTACAGATTTCTTCCTCACCAAACTCGATGTACTCACCGGGTGGGAGAAGATTCCAGTCTGTGTTGCCTACGATGTTGATGGCACACGCGTTGAAGAAATCCCCACTACCCAAACGGATTTCCACCACGCCAAGCCAATTTACGAATACTTACCAGGTTGGAAAGAAGATATTTCTAAGGCACGTAGCTTGGAAGATCTCCCCGCCAATGCGCGTTCTTACGTGCAATACCTCGAAGATATCTCGGGTGCACCCATGAGTGCGATTGGTGTCGGTCCCGGGCGTGACGAAACCATCGCAGTTCGCGATCTGGTTTCATGACCGTATTAGTTGGAAAACACGTGCGGCTAGAGCCGCTTGCTTTAGCGCACGCCGAAGATCTCTTCACTCATATCGGAAATGACGATGTGCTCTCACGCGATCTTGCTTTTCATACTCCAAAAAGTGTTGCTGACATTACACAAATCATCACCGGCGCTTTAATTGAACGCGATGCCGGTGAACGCGAACCTTTTGCCGTTATCTACAACGGCGAGTGCATTGGTTCCACTTCCTATCTCGATCAAGTACCCGCGCATCGTCGCGTAGAAATCGGTTGGACTTTCTACGGTCAAGCATTTTGGCGAAGCGCAGTGAATACCGAGTGCAAACTTCTTCTTATGACAGAAGCTTTCGAAGTGCGCGGCTATGACCGTCTCTGTCTTAAAACAGATATCCGCAACGAACGTTCACAACGCGCCATCGAGCGTCTCGGCGCGCAACGTGAAGGCGTGCTCCGTCACTTAGTCATTCGTAAAGATGGAACTCCACGTGATTCAGTCTTCTACTCCGTACTCGCAGACGAATGGCCCGCAGTGAAGGCCAAGTTGGAGAAAGCTCTGGCATGAAAATCCTCGTCATAGGCTCCGGCGGACGCGAACACGCGATTTGCCAGAGTTTGGCGAAGGATCCACTCACCACCGAAATCCATTGCGCACCAGGTAATCCCGGCATTGCAACCATCGCCACCCTTCACCAGATCAATACCGAAGACGGAAATGCCGTCACAGAATTAGCAACGGCGCTCGGCATTGATCTTGTGGTGATTGGTCCAGAAGTTCCACTTATCGCGGGTGTTGCAGATGTCTTACGGGCCCATCACATTCCCGTCTTTGGCCCGAACAAAGCAGCGGCCGAACTCGAAGGTTCCAAAGCATTTGCCAAGGAGGTAATGCGCGCTGCGGGGGTTGCAACTGCGGAAGCGCGCGTCTGCACAACGCCAGAAGCTGCTGCTGCAGCCCTCGATCTCTTCGGTCCACCGTATGTGGTGAAAGATGATGGATTAGCTGCAGGTAAAGGCGTCGTGGTGACACACGACCGCGGCGAAGCACTCGCCCATGCCGCCGCGTGCGCGCGCGTAGTGATTGAAGAATTCCTCGATGGCCCCGAAGTATCGCTCTTTGGAATTAGCGATGGCACCACGGTGATCCCGATGGATCCGGCGCAAGATTACAAACGCGTACGCGATAACGACGAAGGCCCGAACACTGGTGGCATGGGTGCGTACTCACCACTTCCTTGGGCACCGGCAAATATTAAGGACGAAGTACAACGCACTGTTTTGCAACCGATGATCGATGAGATGGCTAAACGGGGAACTCCCTTTGCGGGTCTGCTCTATGCGGGCCTGGCGCTCACTAGCAAGGGCATCAAGATCATTGAATTCAACGCACGATTCGGGGATCCAGAGACAGAAGTTCTCCTTCCACGCCTGATCACACCACTTGCCACACTCCTCATGGACGCAGCGACCGGAAATCTCGCTGGAAAGAGTGTGGAATTCACCGCTGATGCTGCGGTCACGGTTGTCCTTGCCGCGCAGGGGTATCCCGAGCAGGTAGTGAGCGGCGCAGAAATCACGCTTCCAAGTGAGAACGAAAGTAGCGCCACCATCTTCCATGCGGGCACAGAGATACGCGACGGAAAGCTAGTGGCAGCCAAAGGTCGCCTCCTCACCATCACCGGCATGGGTGCCACTTTGGAAGAGGCGCGCACCATCGCCTACAAGACGATCACCCAGATCAAAGTTGCGGGCGCGCATTATCGAAGCGACATCGCCGCCTCGAAGCAGAAGTGAAACCAGCCGAAGATGAGAGGATGAACCTATGAGCGTTCTAGCGAGTCGGTATGCATCAGTGCAGATGCGCGAGATCTGGTCTCCAGAATCGAAAGTGGTCGCCGAACGCGATCTCTGGATCGCCGTACTTAAGGCGCAGAAGGATCTCGGTCTCAACATCTCAGCAGAGGTGATCGCTGCTTACGAAAAATCTCGAAGCAAAGTTGATCTGGATTCCATCTCAGCGCGCGAACGCGTTACTCGTCACGATGTAAAGGCACGGATCGAAGAATTCAACGCACTCGCTGGCCACGAAGCAATTCATACCGGAATGACGAGCCGTGATCTCACTGAAAACGTTGAGCAACTACAAATTAAGCACTCACTTGAATTGGTGCGCAATCGCACCGTTGCTCTTCTCCACTCACTCGGTGAATTAGCAGCAACTTATGCAGAGCAACCTATTTCTGGACGCTCACATAATGTTCCTGCACAAATGACCACTCTCGGAAAGCGCTTCGCGAACGCAGCTCAAGAGAGCCTCATTGCATTCGAGCGCATCGAATCATTCCTCTCGCGTTACCCGATGCGCGGTATCAAAGGACCAGTTGGAACTGCGCAAGATGCACTCGATCTCTTCGATGGAGACGAAGCGAAGTATGCGAAGTTAGAAGAGCGCATCGCAGCACACCTTGGTTTCGAACGCACTCTCATCTCTGTTGGTCAGGTCTATCCGCGTTCTCTGGATTACGAAGCGCTCACCGCCCTCGTACAACTTGCTGCAGGTCCATCATCACTTGCCACCAGTATTCGTTTGATGGCCGGCGCCGAACTTGTCACCGAAGGTTTTGCGCAAGGCCAAGTGGGATCCTCTGCGATGCCACACAAGATGAATACCCGTTCCTGCGAACGGATCAACGGACTTGCCGTGGTGCTTCGCGGTTACGCCCAAATGATCGCCGAGATCTCTGGCGATCAATGGAACGAGGGCGATGTCTCCTGTTCTGTGGTTCGCCGAGTCGCGCTCGCCGATGCGTTCTACGCCATGGATGGTCTACTCGAAACCACTCTCACTGTTCTTAAAGAGTTTGGCGCCTTCCCCGAAGTGATCTCTCGCGAGATCGAGCGCTACTTACCCTTCCTTGCGACCACCAAGATCCTTATGGCCTGCGTGAAAGCTGGTGCGGGTCGCGAAGGTGCACACGAAGCGATCAAGGAACACGCAGTCGCGGTGGCGTTAGAGATGCGCGCTGGCCGCAGCAGCAACGATCTCCTCGATCGCCTCGCAAGCGATGCTCGCGTCCCACTAGATCGCGCCGGGCTCGACGCACTCCTTGCCACGCCACTTGAATTCACCGGTGCTGCGCGCTCGCAAACCAAAGCGATTATTGACGCGGTTAACACCATCACGAAGCGCTATCCGGATGCGGCGAAGTACCGCGCCAGCGCCATCCTCTAATCGTGACGAGAAAAGTGTGAGCGGTTTCGGACCAGCAGGCCCACCTACCCCCGTTGCTATTCCTGGTTGGCACCACATTCGCACCGGAAAAGTACGCGATCTCTATCGCAACGATGCCGGGCAAATTCTTATGGTCGCAAGTGATCGCATCTCGGCATTCGATTGGGTATTGCCCACAACGATTCCCAACAAGGGCGTAGTACTCACACAACTTTCACTCTGGTGGTTTAAGCAGATAGCCGACATCGTTCCCAATCACGTGATCTCAACCGAAGTCCCTCACGAAGTGCATAAGCGCGCAGTAATCTGCGAAGAACTTACGATGTTTCCTGTCGAGTGCGTGGTCCGTGGCTACCTCGCAGGTTCTGGATTAGTGGAATATAACGAGAGCCGAACGGTCTGCGGCATTGCACTCCCACCTGGACTCGTCGATGGCAGTGAATTACCCGAACCCATCTTCACTCCCGCAATGAAAGCTGAAGTCGGTGAACACGATGAGAATGTGTCATTCGATCGGGTCGTAGATCTCATCGGCATCGAAGATGCGAACACTCTGCGCACACTCTCCATCGCGATCTACATGCGCGCGCATGCCATCGCCAAAGCGCGCGGCGTCATTCTCGCCGACACTAAATTTGAATTCGGTCGTAACTCCGCCGGTGTGATCACACTCGGAGATGAGGCACTTACCCCTGATTCATCGCGTTTCTGGCCGGTCTCCGATTGGCAACCAGGTCGAGCGCAACCCTCTTTTGACAAACAATTTCTTCGCGATTGGTTAGCACAATCCTCGTGGGATAAGAGCGGCGAACTCCCGCCACCCGAACTTCCACACATAGTGATCGCCGAAACACAAAGTAAGTACGCAGAGTCATATCTGCGGATAACTGGGAGTATGTTTTAAGTTAGAGATCAACTAAGCGGAAGACGGGGATGGTGCGCGAAGTGCGAAGCGCATACGACCTAAAGAATCGCCAATCGTGAATCAACTTTTCATATGCTGCACTTCGCTCGGCTTCATCAACCAAATTGATCACGCGAATTTTTCGTGTCACACCTCTTACTTCTAACCAACACTCACTCGCCGGATTCTCCGCCGCAGCAATGGCATTCAGCGCCCACTCGGGCGCGGTCGACATGCCGCCGGCAGAACCAGCTACTACCCAAGAATCGCCATCAGGTGCGCCAAGGAGCGGAGTCACCCGTGGCAGGCCACTCTTTCGCCCAGGCAAGGTCACCCAGATCACCAGTGCGCCGCCGGGAAAACTCTTCCCTGCTCGCCCTCGGCTCACGCGATGGAGCCACTTATGTCCGCGAGTCAGCGTTCGCAGGATCCCGCCCATGAGCGCGTCGTATCGCGAGGCGGAGAGAGGTAAGCGCACCCGCCCATCCTGCTACTTCTCGCCGACTTTGCAACCCTCAGATGAGCGCTATCTCTCAGGCGATTTCGACACTCTGTTGAGGCGGAAATTACTAGGATTTAAGCGTGGCAAAAGTGGTTGTTGATGTCTCACTGAAGGCCGAAATCCTCGACCCGCAGGGTCAGGCGATCGCCGCTGCACTGCCTCGCCTCGGATTTGCCGCCATCACTAGCGTGCGCCAAGGAAAGTCCTTTGAAATCGACTTCGAAGGCCCCGCTACCCCCGAGCGCCTCGCCGAAATCGAGAAGGCCGCCTCACTTTTGCTCGCCAATCCCGTGATTGAAAACTTCACCGTTCGAGTGGTCGAATGAAAGTCGGGGTTGTCACCTTCCCTGGCTCACTTGATGACCGCGACGCGCAGCGCGCACTACGTATTGCCGGCGCTACACCTATTCCACTCTGGCACGCTGATACTGATTTGAAGAAAGTTGATGCAGTAGTTCTTCCCGGCGGATTCTCTTACGGTGATTACTTACGGTGCGGAGCGATCGCGCGCTTTGCACCGATCATGGAAACCATCATTACACGCGCCAACGACGGTATGC
>Ga0194060_10000818_pt1 | contig 22674 bp, 23 predicted proteins | sample SepL225m_MetaG_FD_163427 | JGI IMG/M metagenome (GOLD analysis project Ga0194060, IMG submission 163427) | Anoxic zone freshwater microbial communities from boreal shield lake in IISD Experimental Lakes Area, Ontario, Canada - Sep2016-L222-5m | ecosystem: Environmental > Aquatic > Freshwater >... | reverse complement strand
CCCAGACGCCGCCCCACAGCGCGACGGCCTGGTACGAGGCGCCCCAAAGACCCTTCGCGGCAAGCGCGTCGTCGGAGCTTCCCATCGAGGACGCGTACATCCACCAGAGCAGCAGCGCGACGAACAGGAGTCCGGCGAAGATGGAGGCCCAGTCGGTTTCCTGCGGGGTTGTTTTTTCTTCGATCATAGGATGCCGCCATTGTACCACACCGTCATTTCCCAATCCATGCGACGCGGTACTTTCGGAGATAGGTGTACGGGTGGAATCCCTTCTTGCACGTCTTGAGTCCCTGGATTCCCAGGTCCTGCTGGTAGTTGAGCAGCTCGCATCCCATCGCGGAGAGGACCTTTGCCGTTTCCTGGATCAGGAACTGATACACGCCCACGCACCGCGTCGGATCCGCCTTCTCGAAGTGCAGCATGCCATAGACGCCGTGAAGCCGTTCGCTCACCGTGAATCCGACAAGCGAACCGTCGACGTACACGCCGAGTCCGATGAGCGGACGGACCGTCGCAAGCTCCAGCGCCTGGGACATCGCGCGAAACTCGGTGTCCGTGCTCGTCGCGGGCAGCCCCTTTCTGTGCGCCCAGCCAAGAAAGAATTCCTTCAGGGCGTCCTGCGTCGTCGGGTTCGTCAGGTCGAGCGCGCGCGTTTCCGACGCGTATGACTTCGTAAACCGCGTCACCAGGTTTCGGTTCGGCTTCAGCCGGCTTCCCGCGAACGTCTTTAGCCGCTCGGTCGAGAGGATGTAGTCGTGGTTGTCGGGGTCCTCCGTGATGCGGAACCGGTCGGGATGGATATTGCCGAGGGAAGAGCGAGGGAGGAGCTTGATTTCCGGCTCGATCCCTTCCTTCGCCATGTGCGCGAGCAGCGTATTCGCCGTCTCGTCCGCGTCGTTCGTTCCAAGGAACGAGTAGAAGGGCTTGCCGGTGAGATAGTCCGAGAAGCGGACGACGAGGTTTCCGTTCAGCATGCAGGTTGCGACGGTACCGGTCGTATTCCAGGAGAACAGGCTGGTAAAGTTAAAATCAGAATAAGGGTCGAATTGCGCGGCAATCGCTTCGACGTGCGCGCGGTGGCTGGCGGAAAGCGGCTCGAAATGGGGGAAGGTCGGATGCATGGCGCCATCTTACCCGCCTCCTGCGTTCCACGGCAAATCAAATCGTGCTATGATGGGCGAAACATATGTCTGGAACACAACAGCTTGTCATGCGCATCATCAAGGACCAGGAGCTGGTCATCGGACCGCTTGCTTGGCGCGAGGCCGGAAAGGTCGTCGGGCTTAAGATTGGCGCGGACCACGCGGTGAAGGTGGACGGGGACTCCCGATCGATTCTGACGGGGCTTGTCCACCAGTACGAGGGACTGTTCGGCCCCGCGTCCGTCCAGGTCTGCCGCGACGCGGTGCGGTCGCTGCTTCCGAAGATGTCGGAGGAAGATGTCCCGGACGTTTTGAAATAGATTTCTCTGATCGGGTATGGGCAAGAAGGGAACGGAGGCGACGACGGCCGAGGACGTGAACCGCGAGCTGTACGTTCGCAACGCCGAGCTCGCGGTGCGCAACAAGACGCTGTCGCTCCTGCACAAGATCGACGACGTCACGGTTCGCGCGCTGGAGACGGACGAGATGGTAGACGAGATCGTGCATGCGCTGGACGCGGAGTTTTCGTATCCGTTCGTGGCCGTCGGCCTGTGCGACGAGAAGGGGAGGCGCCTGGTCTGGAAGGCGTTCGCGTGCATTGACGGGAAGACCTGCCCGTTCCTTCCGGTCGAGAGCATGAAGCCGCTCAGCCTCGCCTCGCGCACGAACGCGATCGCGCTCGCCATTCGCTCGCGCCGTCGCCGCGTGGCAAGCACTCTCGCAAGCGTGCTTTCGCCGTCGATTCCCGACGAGCACGTGAAGCTGTTCGCCAAGTCCTCGCGGGTCAAGAGCACGCTTGTGCTCCCGCTCGTTTCCGGGGACCGCCCGGTCGGCGTGCTCGTCGTCGGGATGGACCGGTCGAGCCGCGACCTCACGGCCTATGAGCGCGACACGTTTTCCTCGCTGATCGGCCCGATCACGATCGCCATTCAGAAGGCCGAGACGTACGCCCGGCTGCAGCGGACCACGAAGCAGCTGCGCGAGGCGAACCACAAGCTGCGCGCGCTCGACGCGATGAAGACCGAGTTTTTGTCGATCGCCTCCCACCAGCTGCGCACCCCGCTTGCCGTAATGAAGGGGTACATCGGCCTGCTGAAGAGCGGTATGATGGGTCCGCTCGTGCCGAAGCAGGACGAGACGCTCGGCCGCATGGCGGACGGGACCGAGCAGCTTATTCTTCTTGTGAACCATCTGCTCGACGTATCCCGCATCGAATCGGGCCGGCTTGTGATGCGCCTGGTGCCGACGGACATTCGCGGCCTGCTCGAGGGGGTGACCAAGTTCATCCAGGGCAAGGCGCAGGAGCGCGGCCTGACGCTGTCGTGCGAGATGCCGGAGGTGCCGGTGAACGTGGACGTCGACGTCGAGAAGGTGAAGGAGGTGTTCATGAACCTGCTCGACAACGCGGTGAAGTACACCGAAACCGGCGGCGTGAAGGTGCGCATGTGGACGGAAGGCGGGCTCGCGAAGGTGTCCGTTTCGGACACGGGCCGCGGACTGACGGCCGAGGACCTGGAAAAGCTGTTCCAAAAGTTCGTGACCGGTTCGGCCTCCAAGCACGTGCAGACCACCACCGGCCTTGGCCTGTACGTCGTCCGCAAGCTGATGGAGGCCATGGGAGGAACCGCGATCGCGGAAAGTCAGGGCACGGGAACCGGATCGACGTTTATTCTGACATTCCCCCTGAAGAAGTAGGATATTTGACCTCACGTTCCCCCGTGCTACACTCTTTTTGTTATGTTTAAGCATCAAGAACAATCGCGTATGGCATCTTCCGGACAGGAAACGATCATCGCGCAGGGAGTCAAGGTCGAAGGCGACTTCACGAGTACCGGCGACGTGCTCATCGACGGCGAGGTGGCGGGGACGGTGCGTACCGCCGCGAGCCTCCGCGTGGGAGAAACGGCCCGAATCAGCGCCGACGTGACCGCGGCCACGGCCGTGATCGCGGGCGAGATCCAGGGAAACGTCCACATCCAGGACCGTCTCGAGCTCCTGGACACGTCGGTCGTCCACGGCGACGTCGAGTGCCGCGTATTGACGGTGGCAGCGGGAGCGACGGTGAACGGGAGGGTGAGCATGGGGGGTGGGGAGAAGGAATAGGTTGGTGCAGAGAGCGGGATTTGCGAATAACGAATTTGTTACTAAATTGCATATGATGCTAATTGTTGCAAACGTCACGAATTCGTTACGTTCGTTGCCATTCGTGTCATACGCAATTTAGTAACAAATTCGTTATTCGCAACCATGTATTGCTACATCTACGACGACCTGACCCAGCACCAGCGGTTCGCTCCCGAGCTTGCCCTTATTGAGAATCGTCTAACCGACCTCGGAATCGCGGGGAAGATCGTGCGGATGGCGCTGTTCCGGAACGTGCAGGAGATGGTTCGCGACGAGATCCGGCGCGGGACCACGAGCGTGATCGCGGTGGGGAACGACGAGACGGTGCACAAGGTGATCGACGTGATCTCCGGGACGAACGTGGTGCTCGGCATCATCCCGCTCGGCGAGGGAAACGAGCTTGCGGCGCTCCTCGGCGTGCCGCACGGGCTCGCCGCCTGCGACGTGCTGTCGGCGCGCATCGTGGAGACCATCGACGCCGGGATCGTGAACGGCAAGCGGTTTCTCACGAGCATATCGGTGCCGAACTTCGGCGCGGAGCTGACCTGCGACGGCGCATATCGCATCACTCCCGACGAGCCAAGCTTCCTGGAGATTCGCAACCTCGGCGGCGACGCGTCCAAGAGCGAGCGCATCTCGGACCCGACGGACGGCCGCTTGGAAACGATCCTCCGCGTCTCGGTGAAGCAGGGCTGGCTCGGCCGCCGGTCGGTCTGCGAGAGCGTCCTCCCGCTCACGACCCTCGCCATCCGCAGCGAAACTCCGATCTCGATCACCGCCGACGGCGAAGAGATGACGGGCACGAGATTCGACATCGGGATCGAGAGCGGGGTGATACGGGTGATATCGGGGAGAAATAGAAAGTTTTGAGTGCGAAGAAGCGGGATTTGCGAATAACGAATTTGTTACTAAATTGCATATGACGCCAATTGTTACGTACGTAACAAATTCGTTACGTTCGTTCCCATTCGTGTCATACGCAATTTAGTAACAAGTTCGTTATTCGCACATGGACGCTTAGCTCAGCTGGTTAGAGCAACTCGTTTACATCGAGAAGGTCGCAGGTTCGAATCCTGCAGCGTCCACCAAAAATACGCGACCGACGGTCGCGTATTTTTTGAAAGAAAAATCCCGGCTGGTTAGCCGGGCTGAGAGAGGATGTCCGTCGGGGCGTTCGCGCAGTGGAACTCGAATCGGACGTCGTACGGTCCGACGAGGAACAGGCTTGCGTCGTTCGTTCCCCAGCGGATCAGACCCTTGTCTCCTTGCGTGGTATCGATGGCGGGGTGCCCCAGCAGGCGCTTGAAGTCGTGCTGCGAGACCGCGAACGCGACGTGTCCGGGCTGGTCGACGGGCAGTCCGGGGAAGTACACGACATGCGTGCGGCTCACGCTGCCAACGTCCAGGCGTTCTCCGGGGCCGGCGTGGTCGATCCGTTCCGTGACCGTGCGTCTGGTTACCTTCATTCCGAGGGATTCCCAGAAATCGACGATGTGCGCGACTCCGTCGTCCTCCAGGTAGGGCAGGGCAACGTGGTCGAGGCCCAACGGGCCGGTGATCGGTTCAAACGTTCTCATGAGTCGCTCCTTTAGCCCCGGAACCCTAGCAGATCGACCTCCTCTTGCCAAGAGTCGGCCCTTCGCGTACACTTTCGGCACGAAATCACATTCGTCGCGAGCGGTCGTGGTGAAATGGTAGACACGCCAGCTTGAGGGGCTGGTCCTAGCAATAGGGTGGAAGTTCGAGTCTTCTCGACCGCACCAAAAGATCCCCTGGGAAACCAGAGGATTTTTTGATAGGATGTCCGCACTATGTCTGTGATTCCACGCATTCTTCTCGGCATTGCCGTCATGGCCGTCGGCACGCTGATGACCTTCAAGTCGGAAACGATGCTCGAGTGGTTCGGCGAGAACGCCTGGGCCGAGGACAAGCTCGGCTTCGGCCAGTCGCGCCTGTTCTACAAGATCCTCGGCACCCTCGTCGCGTTTCTTGGCATTTTCATCATGACGAACATCATCTCCGACATTCTCGGCGGGGTGGCAAGCGTGTTCGTGCGCGGGCAGGGATGACAACGCGTCACGTTGACGAAAAACCGTTTATCTCGTTTAATATGGGCGAAATAAGACACTGAGCATTTCCGATATGAATTTCGACCTTCGACCCCTCGCCCATCCGTCCTACTGGCTGACCCTCGAACCTCCGAACGTCTGGGATGGCGCAGGCCGCGGGCTTGCCGTCCTCTTCGTCCTGATGCTCGTCGCGAGCGTGCTCGTCCGCCGCTTCAAGATGGCGAAGGCCGTCGACAAGATCCAGGCCGGCGTGTATCGCCGCGTCTCGGAGATGCTCGCGACGCTCGGGTTCGTCGGGCTCGTGCTGTTCTTCTTCAGCTTCGAGCAGATCCGTCTCCTCGGCGCCCGTCCGCTGTATCTTGCCTGGATCGCGGGCCTGGTCGTCTGGGTCGTCTGCATCGTGAGGTTCGCGAAGACCGAGGCCCCGGCCGTGCGCCAGAGCGTCCTCGACCGCCGCGCGCTTGAGAAGTATCTGCCGAAGCGCCGGAAGTAATATGATCGACCCGCGCCGCGCGTTCGGAAATTCCGGGGAAGACCTGGCCGCGGCGTTCCTGGAGAAACTTGGGCTGTCCGTCCTTGAGCGAAACGTCGTGACCTTCGCGGGGGAGGCCGACATCGTCGCGGAGGATAAGGACGAGATCGTGTTCGTGGAGGTGAAGACGCGGCAGAGCGACGAGTTCGGCTGGCCCGAGGAATCCATCACGCCCCCGAAGTTCCGCCGGATGCAGCTGACGGCCGAGGCGATCCTCGCGGAACGCGGCTGGGAAAATCGTTTTTGGCGGCTCGACGTGATCGCGATCCGGATCGTCGAAGGCGGGGATCCGGAGATCGTCCACCTGAAAGCCGTTGACAAACCGTACGGAGGCTGATATCTTGAACCCATCAGAAACCTGTCGGCAACGGCGGGTTTTTTAAAGAAGTGATGGAGTGATGAAGTCGTGGAGTCGTGAAGTGACTCCGGATAAAATAACTCCATCACTCAATAACTCCATCACTCCACCACTTTCTATGCCATCACCCATCGAGCAGGCAATTCGGCAGATTTGCGAGGAGAAGGGGCTCGCGTACGAGTCCGTCATCGACGCCATCCAGTCGGCGCTCGCCGCCGCGTACCGCAAGGACTTCGGCGACAAGAACCAGAACATCGACGTCGAGTTCAACACGGAGGACGGCACCAGCCGCGTGTTCGACGTGAAGACCGTGGTCGAGGACATCGACCTCGAGGAGCTCGCGCGCATCGAGGAGGAGCGCAAGCAGAAGGCCGCGGACTTCGCCGAGAAGATCGAGATGGCGCGCAACAAGGGCGCGGACATCGCCGGCATCGAGCTCGAGGAATCCGACGGGACGCGCTTCAACCCGAAGACGGACATCATGCTGTCCGAGGCCCGCATCCTGCGGTTCGGCTCCACCCCGGAGCTCGGCGAGGTGCTGCGCCTCGAGTTGCCGCAGCCGGGAGAGTTCGGGCGCATGGCCGCCATGACCGCCAAGCAGGTGATCACGCAAAAGCTGCGCGAGGCCGAGCGCGAGGTGGTGTTCAACGAGTACAAGGAGCAGGAGGGAACGATCGTCAACGGCACGATCCAGCGCTCGGAGGGCCGCATGGTGCTCGTCGACCTGGGTCGCACTGCCGGCATCCTTCGCACCGAGGACCAGGTTCCGGGCGAGCGCTACAAGCCGGGAGACCGCGTGAAGGTCTACGTGCAGCAGGTCGCGCTCACCACGAAGGGGCCGCAGATCGTGCTGTCGCGCGCGGCCGACGAGTTCGTGCGCAAGATGTTCGAGATGGAAATTCCGGAGGTCGGCGACGGCGCGGTACTCATCAAGGCGGTCTCGCGCGAGGCCGGCTCGCGCTCGAAGGTGGCCGTGACGACGACGGACTCGCAGGTAGACCCGATCGGCGCGTGCATCGGCCAGCGCGGCACCCGCATCCAGACGATCATCTCCGAGATCGGCGGCGAGAAGGTGGACATCATCGAGTGGAACGAGGACGTCGCGTCGTTCATCGGCAAGGCGCTCGCGCCGGCCAAGGTGAACCGCGTCGAGCTGAACGAGGCCGAGCAGTCGGCGCTCGTGCACGTGAATCCCGACCAGCTTTCGCTCGCCATCGGAAAGGGCGGCCAGAACGTGCGCCTGGCGGCCAAGCTGACCGGCTGGAAGATCAATATCGCGGAGATCGCGGCGGCGGCGAAGGAGGCGGTCGAGGTTGTCGAAGGGGGCGAGGCGGCCGTTGAGACGGCTGTCGCTGCCGAATAATACGCTATGAACATTTTCCACGAGGGGCTGTACCGGCCGCTCTTCAACCTGCTCATCTGGCTGTACGACGTGATTCCGGGCTCGGAGCTCGGGTTCGCGATCATCGCGCTCACCCTCGTCGTGAAGCTCGCGCTGTGGCCGCTGACCCACGCGTCGCTGAAGTCGCAGAAGGCGCTGCAGGACCTGCAGCCGAAGCTCGACGCGCTGAAGGCCGAGCACAAGGACGACAAGGAAAAGCTGGCGAAGGCGATGATGGAACTGTATTCGTCGGAGAAGGTGAATCCGCTCTCGTCGTGCCTTCCGATCCTCGTTCAGATCCCGATCCTGATCGCGCTCTACCGCGTGCTCTCGGCCGGGCTTCACGTGGAGTCGCTTTCGGACCTGTACGGCTTCGTGCACAACCCGGGGACGATCAATCAGATGTTCCTCGGGATCATTGACCTCGGCCAGCGCAACATTCCGCTCGCCGTGATCTCCGGAATCTGTCAGTTCTTCCAGACCCGCATGCTCATCGCCCGCCGCCCGCCGAAGCAGGTGCGCGGAACGCCGGTGGCAAAGGACGAGGAGATGCTGACCTCGATGAACCAGTCCATGATGTACATGATGCCGGTGATGACAACGGTCATCGGCGCGTCGCTGCCGGGCGGGCTCACGCTCTACTGGGTGGCCATCAACCTGATCTCCATCGCGCAGCAGTACCTGGTGTTTCACCACAAGGCGAAGAAATAGCCCGAGAAAAAGAACCGTCTTGGTTCTTTTTTCGTTCCTGGTACACTACGCCCATGCTGACGCCGCTCGAGCAATCGATCCACAGGACTGCGACCTGGTTTTCTCTGTTTGAGACTCCCGTAACGGTCTTTGAGCTGTGGAAATGGATGCAGGAGCCGGATCGGGCGTACTCGCTGGAGGAGACGCACGCGGCGCTCGAGGGGGAGTGGCTCCGGGACAGGCTGGTCGAGGTGGATGGGGTGTGGACAACTCGGTTGTCAGGAGTGTCCGCGACCGCGTCCGAGCGTCGGACGCGGTTTCTCGACGCGGCGCGGAAGTTCAAGAAGTTGCACCGGGCGATGCGGTACGTTCGTCTCGTCCCGGGCGTCGTCGCCGTGGCGGCGGGGAACACGCTGGCCTGGTGGAACACGCGGCCGGACTCGGACATCGACCTGTTGGTCGTCACGCGGCCGGGGATGGTCTGGCTCGCGCGGCTGCTCGTCGTCATGCCGTTCGCGCTGCTTGGAAAGCGTCCGGGCGCGACGGCGGTCGATCCGTTCTGCTTTTCGTTCTTCGCGACGACGGAGTCGCTCGATTTCTCGTCGCTGCGGTTGGAAGGAGGGGATCCGTATCTTGCGTACTGGGTGAGATCGTTGGTCCCGGTGCTGGATCGGGGCGGAGTGTTTGATCGGATCGTCGAGGAGAACGGGTGGACGCAGGAAATTCTGTCGAACGTCGAAATATCGCGACGACCACCCCTGACCCCTCCTCCCAATGAGGAGGGGAAACGAAACGGCGGGGACGGGCGGTCCTTCGTCGCGACGACCTTCGAGCGTCTCGCCAAAACGATCCAGCTCCGACGATTTCCCCCAAAGATCCGTTCCCTCATGAACGTCGATTCCCGCGTCGTCGTGAACGACCGCGTGCTCAAGTTCCATGAGAACGACCGTCGCGAGGAATATCGCGACAAACTAAACGAACTATGCGCCTCTCCCGCACCCGCCTCTCCAACTACCTCGTCCTCCTGATCCTCCTCGTCCTTCCGTTCCAAACGCGGTGGATCTTTAACGACCTTACGATCGCGGGCCAGCCGTGGGAATACGGCCGGATGAGCCTGTACGCGGTGGAGGCGATGATCATGGCCGCGTCCGCGCTGCGCGGGACGATTCAGCTCGACGCGAGGCTCGACGCGTTTCTCAGGCCGACGATCCTGTTTCTGGGGGCGCTCATGATCGGCGCGTCGTTTTCCCAGAACATCACCCTCGCCTTTTCCGCCATCCTCCACGCCTCGGCCGCCGCCGCCCTGTTCGCGCTCCTCCTCGACGAGCGTACCGACCCGGCGCGGGCCGCCTCCGCGTTCGTCTTGGGACTGCTCGTCCCGTCCCTTCTCGCCTGGTACCAGGCTCTTACGGGTCTCTCGCCTGCCTCGACCGTCCTCGGCCTTGCCTCGCACGACGCCGCCACCCTCGGCGCCTCCGTCGTCGAGACCGCGACGACGCGCGTCCTTCGCGGCTATGGCTCGCTCCCGCATCCGAATATCTTTGGCGGCTATCTCGCGATCGGCACGATCGTCTCGGCCTGGCTTGTCGCGAAGGGCCGACGCGCCGGCTACGTCCTCCCCGTCCTCGCCGCGACGCTTGTCGTGACGTTCTCGCGCAGTGCGTGGATCGCGACGGTCGTCGGGCTGGCAGTCATCGGCGTAAGCGTATTTCGTGCGGTCGTACGAAAGTCACCCGGTACCGTTCGGCGGATGACCCTCGTCGCCTTCGCCTCCCTCTGGCTCGTCATCCTCGCCGTCGCGACCTTCCACACGCCGATCTTTACGCGCTTCGACCCGACGGCCCGGCTCGAGGAAAAATCTATCGCAGAGCGCACGTCCGAGTTTCCGCTCTGGCCCGACGTGATCAGGATGAACGCCTTCACCGGCGTCGGGGCGGGGAACTACACGTTCGCCCTCGCGACGCTGTATCCCGGAAAGGACATTTGGTTCTACCAGCCGCTGCACAATGCCATCCTCCTGTTCCTCGCCGAGACCGGCTTGCTCGGTCTCCTCGTCGTCGCGCGGTTCGTCCAGGTCCTCGTCGCATTCCTCCGTGCCAGACGATCGCCAGCCGAGCGCGTCGTCGCGATCTCAATCCTCGCCGCCCTCCTCGTCCTCGCCGTATTTGACCATTACCTCTGGAGCCTCTGGCCGGGGATGAGTCTCGTCGCCGTCGCGCTGGCGATCGCGATCCGGGCGTGATATAAAATGTCCATATGAAATCTGAAATGCAACGCGGATCGGAAATCGAGCCAGGGGAGAAGGCGGATGCCCTTGCCCTCGGAATTGAGAGCGTTGGAATGATAGTAAGGCTGAAGGATCGTCTCCAAGCGTTATCAGACGCGCGGTCGAGAAGGGGTGACGTCGATCGCGACGTGGCGGAAGCCAGGGAGAAATATAGCGGGACGATGCGCGCGCTCGAACTGATGATGGGCCAGTACGACAATAATTTTATGGACCTCGACGATCTCTGGTTGTTAACAACCGGAGGAGTTATCACCGGAAAGCCAGATCTTCTCCGGCTCACGTCAAAATATTTTGACGAACCGGAATGCCATGACTATCTCCCGATATCCGATGCCCTGTCCGCTGAGATCGCGCGCATGCAAAAGTTGCCCAAGGGAATCATCCAGAGTATGACCGGTTGGGGCTGTACTCGGTCACTCTTTAGATTACACGGCGGAACCCTCGATGAGTATCCGCTCGATCGCGACGCCGATCGAATGGGCGTGGTCGACCTCGTAAAATGGCGATCCGTCAAGGAACTCAACCCTAAACGTTAGTTCTTCTTGACACGCTCCGTACAACTGATAAAAATAGGACGCTGGCACTCGACATGGAAGACTGCTAGCGTCTTGTTTTCATAAAATCCGTAAAATCGCCCATTATGCAACTCCGTCCCATCGGCGACCACATCATCGTCAAACCGCTTGCGAAGGAGGAGAAGTCAATCTCCGGCATCATTATTCCGGACACCGTCGAAAAGGAACGCGCCGAGCGCGGGGAAGTGGTCGCCGTCGGCCCGGGCCGCACGCTCGAGAACGGGACGCGTTCCGTCGTCGACGTGAAGGTGGGCGACAAGGTGGTGTTCAAGAAGTACGCGCCGGACGAGGTGAAGGTTGGAGGGGAGGAGTTTTTGGTGATTAAGATGGAGGATGTGGTGGCGGTGATTGAGTAATATAACTTACGCGGGATTTGCGAATAACGAATTTGTTTCTAAATTGCATATGATGCTAATTGTTGCAAACATCACGAATTCGTTACGTTCGTTGCCATTCGTGTCATACGCAATTTAGTAACAAATTCGTTATTCGCAAATCCCGCTTTTCCCCTATGGCCAAGCAAATTATTTTCAACGAGGACGCCCGCCACGCCCTGAAGCGCGGGGTCGACAAGCTCGCGAACGCGGTCAAGGTTACCCTTGGTCCGAAGGGGCGCAACGTGATCCTTGATCGTGGATACGGCGCGCCGATGGTGACGAAGGACGGGGTGACGGTCGCCAAGGACATCGAGCTTGAGGACAAGTTCGAGAATTTGGGCGCCGAGCTCGTCAAAGAAGTCGCATCGAAGACGAATGACGTCGCGGGCGACGGGACGACGACGGCAACGGTTCTCGCGCAGGCGCTCGTCGCGGAAGGGCTTCGCAACGTGACGGCCGGGACGAATCCGCAGGCGCTGCGCCGCGGGATCGAGAAGGGCGTCGAGGCGCTGGTCGCGGAGATCAAGAAGATCGCAACGCCGATCAAGGGCGACGAGATCCAGAAGGTCGCGGGAATCTCGGCGAACGACGCGGAGATTGGCGCGATGATCGCGGAGGCGATGAAGCGCGTCGGCGAGAACGGCGTGATCACGGTCGAGGAAGGGCAGTCGTTCGGCATCGAGGTGGAGGTCGTGGAGGGCATGCAGTTCGACAAGGGGTACGCGTCGCCGTACATGGTCACGAACACGGAGCGCATGGAGGCCGAGTACCACGACGCGCACGTGCTCATTACCGACCGCAAGATTTCCAGCATCCAGGACATTCTCCCGCTGCTCGAGAAGATCGCCGCGACGGGACGCAAGGAACTCGTCATCATCGCGGAGGACGTCGACGGCGAGGCGCTCTCGACGCTCGTGGTGAACAAGCTGCGCGGAACGTTCAACGCGCTCGCCATCAAGGCCCCGGGGTTCGGCGACCGCCGCAAGGCGATGCTCGAGGACCTGGCGATCCTGACGGGCGGGAAGGTGATTACCGAGGAGCTCGGGCTCAAGCTGGAGACGACGGAGATCGCCGATCTTGGACGCGCCACGAAGATCGTCGCGAACAAGGAAAACACGACCATCGTGGGCGGCGCCGGCGACAAACAGGCGATCGCGGACCGCGTTTCGGCCCTGAAAAAGCAGGCGGAATCGACGGAATCCGACTTTGAGAAGGAAAAGATCAACGAGCGCGTGGCGAAGCTTTCCGGCGGCGTTGCCGTCATCAAGGTTGGCGCCGCGACCGAGACGGAGATGAAGGAAAAGAAGCACCGCATCGAGGACGCGGTTGCCGCGACAAAGGCCGCGATTGAAGAAGGAATTGTCCCTGGTGGTGGTGTCGCGCTCCTTCAAGCTCGAAGAGTTTTATTTCCCATGATTGCAGATTACACTAAACAAGTAGGGGAAGTTGACGGAATTCAAATCTTTAAAAAGGATGATGAGCAGATTGGTCTGCGTGTACTTGCTGCGGCCCTTGAAGCTCCAATGAGGGCGATAGCAGAAAACGCGGGCATGGAAGGTGGGGTGGTGATTGAGCGCGTAAAGATGAAGTGGTTAGAAAATGAAGAGAATAAAAATTTTGGGTATAACGCGGCAACAAATGAATACGGAGATATGCTTGAAGGGGGGATAATTGATCCTGCAAAGGTGACTCGTTCGGCTTTGCAGAATGCCGCATCTGCGGCGATTATGATTATTACTACCGAATGCGCAATTACGGACATCCCTAAAAAAGAAGAGCCGGATGTTCATGGTAGCCACGGCGGCGGGATGGGAGGAATGTACTAAATGATTGAGAGCCAAGAACTTGTTTTCTTGGCTCTTTTTCTTATTCCTGCTACGATTTGATCACTATGGATAATGACGCACAACAAAATCGTTTTATTTCCGCAATTGGTTACGTTCCTCCCCTGTGTCTGTTGCCATTGCTTCTTAAGAAAAATTCAGCGTTTGCTCAACATCATGGCAAACAAGGTTTGGTACTCCTTATCGCCTGGTGTTTGATCTCTCTGACTAATATCGTTCCAATACTTGGAGCAATTTTTTCCGTGGTAGGTTATATCGTTTTCGTCATATTGATGATTCTGGGAATAATAAACGCACTTAATGGCAGATATTGGGAAATGCCAATACTTGGCGAGTATGCGAAGCAGATCAAGATTTGAAATATAAATGTTGTCGTAAAGGGTAAGAGGATCAATATGAAATATGATATGACAAGGGGCCAATTAGTAACACTTTGGATTTTTGGTGCACTTGTCTGGTTTTGGGCTATCGGTGAACTAGGTGATTATTCGCCATCTAGTTTCGCAGGTCCATTATTTTTTCTGATTCCAGCAGCTTTGATTTTTTATACGATCGGTTGGTCGAGCACGCACAGAAAAGACTTGATTCCTGAGATAAAAAAGGATCAAATTGAAAATGATCCCGTCGTTCACAATCATAGTGCGTGCGAGATTGAGAACCAGAGAAATAGAAGGCAGGGAATTTTTTGGTTAGGTGGTCCTTTTGCTTTGTTGACAATTATTTTGACGGCCTTTGCCATTGCGCAGTTCGTTGCCTCTTCATTGGGTATCCCTGATACCACGGTATTTGGTCTCATCAGGGTTATTCTCGGGTTGTTTGGAGTCATTGCAGTAATTGGAATTCTTGTCGGAATTCCGCTCGGAATTGTATGTTTGTCAAAAAGAAAGTTTTGTTTTAGTCATTACGACAAGCGATCAGGAAAATTTGGGGATTCAGTCGTGCCTGAAGGCGTACGAAAATTCAACTGGGGCGCCTTTACCTTTGGTTGGATTTGGGGCGCGTACAACAATGTTTGGATTTCCTTCCTGTCGTTTATTCCAATTTTCAATTTATTCTTTGCATTTTATCTTGGATTCATGGGCAATGAGCTCGCTTGGAGAAAATCGAAATGGGTTTCGGAAGAAGCATTTCACACTTCTCAGAAAAAATGGGCTATTGTCGCAGCGTTCACACATATTGGTTTCTTGATGCTTATTTTACTTTCAATTATTTTCGACGACCCGTCGACCTCCTCAAACTCTGTAAATTCAACCGTCCAAAATTCCGTTCCGTCCCTTCATCGAGGTCCGTTAAATCAAGAGGATTTTTTTGGGACAAATTAATTTTTCCTAAGAAGCAGATTAAGATCTAGGTTATGCGCGAACCGGGAACGAGCTACGCCTTCATCGACAGTCAGAACTTGAACCTTGCGATTCGTGCCCAGGGATGGAAATTGGATTTCGCCCGGTTTCGAACGCATCTTCGCGACAAATATCATGTCGAGAAGGCGTACCTGTTCATCGGATACATCGACGGGAACCAGTCTCTCTACGCGACGCTGCAGGACGCCGGGTTCACCTGCATTTTCAAGCCGACGCTGCGGTACAAGGATGGGACGACGAAGGGGAATTGCGACGCGGAGCTTGTCCTTTGGTCGATGATCGAGTTTGGAAAATATGAGAAGGCCGTGATCGTCTCGGGCGACGGGGACTTTCACTGTCTCGTCGACTATCTGCTGAAGGAGAACAAGCTTGAGTGCGTGATGATTCCGAACCGCGAGCGTTTTTCCGCGTTGCTGAAGATCAAGATATTTCGCCCGCACCTTCGATACATGAACGACCTGCGCGAACGGCTCCAGAAAAAAGAAAGGGCCCCGTAAGGACGAAACCTTACAGGGCTTGCTTTCCGTTGGTGATACAGGGATACTATCAGCAGTTTCGACGTTTGTCAATAAGACAGTATGAAAGACCTCTCCCCACCAATCTCAGCCCTCCGCGAGCGAGCTTCCCGCACGTGGGGGTTGCTTTGACCTGGATGCCGTAAAGGACGAGATCAAGAAGCGGCAGGGGGAGATGGAGGCGCCGGACTTTTGGTCGCGCGGGGAGACGGCGCGGAGCGTGTCGAAGCGCGTGGCGGACTTGCAGAAGGAGGTTTCGACCTGGGAGGATTTTTTGAAGGAGGTCGACGAGCTGACGGAGCTTGAGTCGCTGGCGCGATCGGAGGACGATGAGGCAACGTCCGCCGAGGTCGTCGCGAAGATCGCGTCCCTCGAGAAGCAGTTCTCGCAGATGGAGTTCACGACGCTGTTCTCCGGCCCGTACGATGCCGCGAACGCGATCGTCGCGTTCCACGCCGGGCAGGGAGGGACCGAGGCAAACGATTGGACCCAGATGCTGATGCGGATGGTGCTGCGGTTCTGCGAGGGGAAGGGATGGACGATCGAGATCCTCGACGAGTCGCGCGGGGAGGAGGTCGGGTACAAGAGCCTGACACTGCGCATCACCGGGCGGTACGCGTACGGCTATCTCAAGAGCGAGGCCGGGGTGCACCGGCTCGTGCGCATCTCGCCGTTCGACGCGGAGAAGATGCGGCACACCACCTTCGCGCTCATCGAGGTGCTCCCCGAGCTCGACGACGTGGACCAGGAGATCGAGATCAAGCCCGAGGACATCCGCATCGACACGATGACGTCGAGCGGCGCGGGCGGACAGAGCGTCAACACGACGTACTCCGCGGTGCGCATCGTCCACCTTCCCACGAAGATCTCGGTCCAGTGCCAGAACGAGCGCAGCCAGCAGCAGAACAGGGAGACCGCGATGAAGGTGCTCAAGGCCAAGCTGCTCGCGATCAAGATGCAGGAGCGCCAGGACGAGCACGCCGAGCTCCGCGGCGAATACCAGAGCGCCGACTGGGGGAACCAGATCCGCAGCTACGTGCTGCAGCCGTACCAGCTGGTGAAGGACCACCGGACGGACCATGAGACCAGCGACACGCGGGCGGTGCTGGACGGGGATCTGGAGGGGTTCATGGAGGCGTACTTGAGAGACAAATTAGAAAGAGTCAAGAACCAAGAAAGGCAAGAACCAAAGAAATCACAAGAATCAAATTAAAAAATTGAAACTTTTCTAGATTGTCTCCTGACTCCTCCTTGCCTCTTGCTCATCTTGGATCTTGTTTCTTTCTCTATCCTATGCCTAAGTTCAAAACCGCTCTCGTCACCGGCGGCGCCGGATTCATTGGGTCCCACGTCGTCGACGCGCTGATCAAGCGTCATATCAAGGTGTTCGTGATCGACGATTTGTCGACGGGAAAGAAGGCGAACCTGAACCCGAACGCGGCGCTGTACAAGACGTCGATCCTCGACCCGCGGATGCCGGGCCTCGTGGCGAAGCTGAAGCCGGACGTTGTCTTTCACCTCGCGGCGCAGATTGACGTGCGCAAGTCCGTCGACGATCCTGCCGGCGACGCGGACATCAACATCGTGGGGACCCTGCGCCTCGCGCACGCGGCCGCGGTCGCGGGCGTGAAGAAGTTCGTGTTCACGTCGAGCGGCGGGGCGATGTATTCCGACGACGTGCGGCCGCCGTACTCCGAGGCCGTCCACGCCGATCCGATCTCGCCGTATGGCATCGCGAAGCACGCCGGGGAAATGTACCTCGCGTTCGAGAACCGCATGCACAAGCTCCCGTACGTCGTACTCCGCCTCGCGAACGTCTACGGTCCGCGACAATCCTTGTCCGGCGGATACGCGGGAGTCATTTCGAAATTTTCGCAGACGATGATTGCGGGCAAGCCGTGCGTGATCACCGGCACGGGGAAGCAGACGCGCGACTACGTGTACGTCGGCGACGTCGTGCGCGCGCAGATGCTCGCGATGGAGAAGTCCGCGGCGGGGATCTATCACGTCGGGACGGGCGTCGAGACGAGCGTGCTCTCGCTGTTCAAGAAGATCAACAAGCTGACGGGCGCTGGACAGAAGGAGTCGTTCATCCCGGCGTTCGCGGGGGAGGTGATGCGCTCGGCGCTGGATTCGTCGAAGATCGCGAAGGAACTTGGATGGAAGGCCGAGGTCAAGCTCGACGATGGATTGGAAAAGACGGTCGAGTGGTTTCGGAAGAATAAGTCGTTGAGTCGTTAAGTCACTGAGTCGTTGGGTCAGCGGAGTCTTTTCGTATGGCAGTAAAAAAAATTACCAAGAACTCAACGACTCAACGACTCAAAGACTCAGTGACTCTCGCAATTTCCGTCCTCAAGTCCGGAGGCGTCGTTTTGTTTCCCACCGAGACCGCGTACGGCCTCGCCGCAGACGCGACCAATCCGCGCGCGGTCCGCCGTGTATTCGAGATCAAGGGCCGCGAGCCGGGCAAGACCCCGCCGCTCATTTGTGCCGACCGAAAGACCGCCGAGGAGTACGTCGTGCTCGATCCGCTGCTCGTCCCGCTCGTCGACGAACATTGGCCGGGAGCGCTGACCGTCGTCGGGAAGGTGGGGAAGGGCCTTGCCTCCGGGGCCGTCAAGGAGGACGGCACCGTCGCCGTCCGCGTCTCGCCGCACCCGATCGCGAAGGCGCTCGCCAAGGGGATCGCCGGTCCGATCGTCGCCACGAGCGCGAACGTCTCGGGGCTCGCGACGTGCTATTCCGTTTCCGCCTTTCTCAAACAGCTCAAGGCCGCCGGCCACCCCCAGCCCGACTTCGCCATCGACGAGGGACCGATCCCCCGAAGGAAGCCGTCCACGATCGTCTCGGTGAAAAAGGGCAAGGTGGTCGTTCTACGCGAGGGATCGGTTGTGATTTAACGCGAATGGGGTCAGGTCCGGAATCCGGAATTTTATATAATTCCGGATTCCGGACCTGACCCCAATGGATTTTATGCATGTCGCCAAGAAACAATTCGGCCAGAACTTTCTGAAGGACAAGGGGATTGTCCAGAAGATCATCAAGGCGGCCGAGATCGTGCCGGGGGAGACCGTGCTTGAGATTGGGCCGGGGACGGGGATTCTGACCGAGGCGCTCGTTGCCGCCGGCGCGCGCGTGATCGCCGTCGAGGCCGACCGCGACCTCATAGCGCCGCTCCGCGCGCAATTCGGCGACTCGATCGAGCTCGTCGAGGGAGACGTGATCTCACTCCATCACTCCATCACTCAGTCACTCAATGACTCCTCCACTCCCTACAAGCTCGTCGCCAACATTCCTTACAACATCACCTCGAAAATCCTCGAGACCTTCCTCGCCTCGAAGACCCCGCCCACCCGCATGGTCCTGATGGTCCAGCTCGAGGTCGCGGACCGCATCGCCGCCGCGCCGCCCGATATGTCGCTGCTCTCCGTGGTCTGCCAGGCGTATGCGGACGTCAAAAAAGTGTTCAATGTCTCCCGTACCGCGTTCAAGCCAAGCCCGAACGTCGATTCCGCGGTGGTACGGCTCGACCTTCACGTTTCCCCTCCTCATGGGGAGGAGGGGTCAGGGGTGGTCGTCGCGGGAAACCGTGTCGACCCCGAGAAAATCATCCGCCTCGCCAAGATCGGATTCTCCTCCCGCCGCAAGCAGCTCCACCGCAATCTCACGGGATCGAATATCGCCACGTCCGCGGCCGTGAAGGAGGCCTTGACGCAAATCGGATTGCCCCCCGAGGCGCGCGCCGAAACCCTCTCTGTCCACAATTGGATTCAGCTGGTGGGCATGCTATAATGTTGGGAGAGAAGTGGGTTGCGAATCACGAATTTGTTACTAAATTGCAAATGACACTAATTGTTACGGACGTTGCGTGTTTGTAACGTTCGCTTCCATTCGTATCATATGCAATTTAGTAACAAATTCGTGATTCGCAAATCCCGCCCGTCCCAACCATCATGTCCCTCCTCTCCCAGCTGAAACACAAAGGCGACGAACTCACGAACGAGCAGAAGGCTGCGTTCGTGCTTTTGACGTTTCTTGGGCTCGGCGGCGTCGTGCTCGGGTTCCTTTCGTTCGGCGCGAACATCCGCCGGCCGTTCGACATGCAGCTCGCCAAGTCGGCCAACTCCGCGCCGTACCTCACCATCGACCAGAAGGACGCGGCCGAGAAGGAGGCCCAGAAAACGCGAGATACCGACGCCGACGGTCTCACCGACTACGACGAGCTCTACGTGTTCCGCACCTCGCCTTACATCTCCGACACAGACTCCGACGGCATTGACGACAAGACCGAGGCGTACGCGGGGACGAACCCGAACTGCCCGGAGGGGAAGGCGTGCGGGGGCGTGACCACCGGCGACGCTTCCGGAACGAGCACCGCGGTCACGGACCTCGTTGGCGGAATTACCGACTCGGGGATCGGCTCCGACCTGTCCAAGTATGACTTCAAGTCCGAGGCCGACGTCCAGAAATACGTGAAGTCCATCACCGTCGACCAGATTCGCAAGGCGCTGGCCGAGTCGGGCGTCCCGCAGGAAAAGCTCGACGCGATAACGGACGAGCAGCTCCAGACGCTCTTTGCGCAGACGGTCTCCGCCTCGTCCAAGAACGGCGAGCTCGACGCGATAACCCAGAAGATGCAGGCCGACGCGGCGGCGGCCGCCCCGGCGGACGACACGACCGCGACCACCACGCCGTAGATCGTCCCTGGAATTCTGTATCATTCGCTCGCTATGCTATCCTCCTCCCCAAAATTCCGACGCGGCGTTGCCATTCTCATGGCTTCCGTTCTCGTCGGGGCGTACGCCCTCGCATTCCTGAGCATGGCGAAGACCGCGTGGGCGGCAGACGCGCCGCCGACCCCGGTCACCGGGGCAGTTGAGGTGGCGACGGGCGCGTGCCGAGGGATGAGCACAGCGGTGAGTCCCGATCCGTGCGAGGGGGCAAACGAGGCGGTCAAGGCCGTCGACAGCAAACTTCTGAGCCCGGCCATGCAGGTGGCCCTTCTTTCGGCTCTCACGAACCTTGCCACGTTCGTCTTCGACCGGATCGCCTACGAGTCGGCCATCTGGGTCGCCACGGGCGGACAGGGCGAGTCGCCGCTGTTCAACGCGAAGGGCGCGTCCTCGGCGTGGAAAGACTTCGGCATGGACATCGCGGGCGATGCCATTGGCGAGCTCGGCGATGCAATCAAGACCGGTTTGAATACGAATTTTGATATTTGTGCGCCGGCCGGGCCGAATGGCGCGCTGTTCAGCCTTTCCCTCCAGCTCGGCCTGAAGCAGGCATACCAGCCCACAGAGCCGAAGTGCGATTTCCAGAGCATTCGCAGCAATTGGGATTCCTTTATCTCGACCACGGCCGCGCAGGCGCTCAATCCGTCTCAGACCGTCCTGAAAGCGTTCGCCCAAGGGTTCGCCCCGGGCCAGAACGAGCTGTCCGCCTCCATCGGGCTCAACCTGAGCGTCCATCAGCAGGTGCTCGAGGCAAAGACGAACAAGCTGGCAGAGCAGGTCAACTCGGGCGGCTTCAAGGCCGTCACGGACGTGATCACGGGCCAGGTCAAGACCCCGTCCTCGCTTTTGCAGAACTCGTTCCAGCATGAGATCGACAAGTCGCGCGAGTCGGGGACGGACCTGAACATGAAGGCGGCCATCGCCAACGCCGACCTGCTCGGAAGCATGTTCCTGAACGTGGCCGGCGTGTTTACGAACACGCTCCTGTCCACGCTGATGAACAAGATCTATACCGGGTATTTCGCCGTCCAGCCCGACTCCGATCCGATCAACGGCGAGCTCGCGAACGTGGTCAGCCGCGAGGACGCGGCCAAGCAGTTCGCCTCCATCATCACCGCGGCGCCGACTCAGATTACCAACTACAGCGTCCTGTCCGAGTTCGTTTCCTGCCCGGGATCCGGCGGCATTACCGTGCGCAATATCAACAACTGCGTACTGGACGCCGGTTTCGCCTCTGCCGTCGCCCGCGCCGAGTCGGGCGTGCCGATGACCGTCCAGCAGGCCATCGACGAGGGCTTGCTTCACGGCGACTGGCCGATCATCCCGAACACGGGGGTCGACGTTGCCAAGAACCAGGACGTGCTTTGCTATACCTACGGGTACTGCTACGGCAACATCGTGAAGATGCGGAAGGCCCGCATCCTTCCCATCGGCTGGGAGATCGCCGCCAGCCGCAACAGCGATTCCAACACGGCCACGCTCCAGGAGATCATCGACGGATACGACAACTGCGGGACGCAGGGCGGGGGAATTGACTCCACCCACCAGTGGTGCCACCTCGTGGACCCGAACTGGGTGCTGAAGTACCCGGAGACGCAGTGCCGCGCCTACGTCAACGGCGAGCTGCAGATCTCGACCCTTTCCCCGGGCCGCGCCGGCACATGCGCCGATACCCCGAGCTGTATCTCCGAGAATAACGACGGGTCCTGCAACGGCGGATATGGCTACTGCGTGGAGGAAAAGAACACCTGGAAGTTCCGCGGGAACGACTGTCCGGCCGAATATGCCACCTGTCTCGCGTTCAAGAACGCGGACACGGGCGCGACGGCCGACTATCTCCTGAACACCGTCGATTACGCCAACTGCAACGCCGACAACGCGGGCTGCCTTTGGTATCGCACCAACAAGTACTCCGACGACGCCGGAACCGTCGATGACACGTCGGACGATACGTTCAACTGGCTCGCGGGCACCGAGACGTTCGATACCGCGGCGCACACGGACGTTCGTACGGCCTCATCGTCGCCGTCCTCCTATTCGTACGACACGACCGGTGGGACGACGGAGTCCTACTCCAACTACGCCTACCAGGACCGCATTTACTACAACAACAACGTCTCCTCCTGCGACTCGTCGGCCGCGGGATGCTCGGAGGTGTACAAGATCGGCGACTCGCTCGTTCTAAACCTCGTTCAGAACGCATCGTTTGAGATTTCCGATAGCGATTGCGGCACCGCGCTGCCGGAAGACTGGACGGGGGTGGCTTCGGCGGACTTCGATTGCTCGTCAGGCTCCGCGTACTATGGCAGCGGCTTCGTCTCGACGTCCGCGACGTCCGCGTCGATCACGCAGGAAAACATTCGCCTTTCCCCGAACTCGTTCTACACGCTTAGCTTTTACGCGAAGTCCGCGTCGGGAACGAGCGAGGCGCTCGCGAACCTTTCTCTCGTTGACGAATCCGGAGCGGCCGCGGACACCCGTGGCACCTCTTTCTCGGGGGACTGTACTCAGGAACGCGCCGGAAGGTACGAGGTGTCCGTCGTCGACGTCGCTGACGCGTGGACCCAGTACTCCTGCACCTTCACCACGCTCGACGACCCGCTTTACGCGACGGTTGACCTTTCGTACGTCACCAACTCCGTCTCCTTTGACTCCGTCCAGCTCGAGCTCGGCGAGAACGCCTCCG
>Ga0194060_10000817_pt1 | contig 22680 bp, 25 predicted proteins | sample SepL225m_MetaG_FD_163427 | JGI IMG/M metagenome (GOLD analysis project Ga0194060, IMG submission 163427) | Anoxic zone freshwater microbial communities from boreal shield lake in IISD Experimental Lakes Area, Ontario, Canada - Sep2016-L222-5m | ecosystem: Environmental > Aquatic > Freshwater >... | reverse complement strand
CCGCAGTTGGAAGAACGAATGGCTCTTTTTTTGTACCATCATAATTAGGCACCATAAGCACTGTATCTTTTTCAATATCACGCATCATCTCCATAGAAACTTTAGACATCTTCGCTTCTGTATAACGATACGCTGCCGCCCCGTCACCATCTAATGATCCAAAGTTTCCTTGCCCCATTACAAGTGGATATCTGTATGAAAAATCTTGCGCTGACTTTACCATCGCATCATAAACAGAAGCATCCCCATGTGGGTGATAATTACCAAGCACCTCTCCAACGATTGTCGCTGATTTTCTAAATTTTGCACCAGCAGTAAGACCCATATTATTCATCGCAAATAAAATACGACGATGCACTGGCTTTAGTCCGTCACGCGCGTCAGGAAGAGCACGAGAAGTAATAACACTCATCGCATAATCAAGATATGCTTCACGCATTTCCTCTCCAATGTTTACTTCTTTTACCCCTGTACGAACTGCGGTTACTACTCCTTGCGGTTCCTCATCTGCTGATTTTAGAGTCTTTTTTGCCATAAATTATGTAAAATATATTTCGTAAGTATAGCACAAAATACAGGTTTTAGCCACTAGGGTATAGGGTTTAGTTTGATACAAATAACTAAAATACGAAGGTCTTGCCTTCGTAAAATGAATCAATTAAACCCCAATTGAATTAATTAACTTCAAAAAAGCAAATTCCGTTTGGGGAGTAATTACATCAAAAAATAACTGCATATTGTTATTATCCATTCCGTCTTTTAAATAATGATCTCTAGCGTATTCAAGGTGTTGAGGAGTAAATTTTTCATCTCCTTTCATTCCAAAATACCCTTTCAGTTGTGACATCCTCTCTATTAATTCCTCTGGTCTACTAAAGTCAAATAAATATTTATTTGCTCCTTTCTCAGCTTCTTCTTTAGACATAACCGCCAATTTATGTGATAAGTGTTTTTCCACATCCAACTTAGAAGGATCAAATGCTAGGGAAAATTTATCCATTAAATATGGAGAGGCTGTCAAATGACGAAAAACATGCCCCTTCTCATGCGCTTCCATATTAGATCGATTCCTTATTTCATTTTCAGTTAGAGGAATTGTTGAATCTCTTTTTATACCCATTTTAATGTCCCGACTTCTAGCGTTACTTTCATCCCATTCATCATAATCTGTAACTTCAGATAATGATTCTCCATAACTTATATCAGAACTTATTCTTGTAACTGACATTTGTTTTTTCAAAGCTTCGTCCAAGTCATCCTCAAGTTCTTTCCTAGATTTTGGATCATAAACATCCGGCACTTCTTCATAATCCATCAATTTGGTTGCCCCTGTTACGGGATCTTTTTTGAAAATGGTTTTCATAGGTGGATGCTCAGCCATCCACTGCTCATTTGCTTCTTTTAAATCTAAAAGTTGCTTTCTAATGACTGGATTTTGCATACGAGAAAAAAGTAACTCAGAATAATTTCCCTTAAAATTTGCTTGTTCATTTATAGGGACAAGTCTTTCCACAACTTCTACTGGTTTAATTTCTTCAGGTTTTCGAATATTTGAATTGCCCCCATTTTCTAAATCAATAAACATATTATTTATTTTAAAGTATTATTATTTATATAAACATCTTTTCCATAAAGAAGTGACGAGCCACTTTTACCAATTTCTCCAAAGCGAGTTTTTGCTTCCGAGAAAAAACTAGAAATAGTTTCTGTTGGCGACGGAGCTGGAACTGGCTCGGTAGTTTTTTCCACAACCACAGAATCAATATCTTTCTGAACATAGACATCATGGAAATATCCATAATCATAATAAAGGATTAAAAAGGCGAGCAACCCAGTAATCGCTCCAGCAAAAACAAGAGCGTGTAGTTGTTGAATACGAATATCTTGCCTTCTTAAATGTAAAACATATCCACGATATGTAAATTTAGGAATTTTGAAAGCCGGAAGTTTCATAAATACTATTATACAGCTATTAGCCTGTAGCTGGTAGCTAATAAAATACAAAAGCGGCCACTTCGTGGCCGCTTTTGTATTTAGCTACATTCTACAGGCTACAAGCTAACAGCTGCGACCTACATCTCATGGAAAAGCACCACCTCTCCCAATTTACTGTCGATGTCTTTCTTTTTTATGGTCAATTTCTCCACTGGATCAATTTTCTCAGATCCTGCCTCTTTCAAGAAAATTGGAAGTGACTTCTCATCATAATCCATCGGAATAATAAGTTTTGGTTCAAGAGAAACTGCGAGCTTGTGCGCATCGTACGCATTAAGTAAAAATCCATCTTCTCCAACAGGAATAAATAAAACATCTGTCTCATCAATTATTTCTTTATGGGTTGGATCAAGTGCCATAGAAAGTGCTCCTAGGAAAGTTACACGTATTCCATCAAAAGTAAAAACATAACTTGTGTTTTGATATTCTATTTCTGTCTTTCCTTCCTTCAACTTTGTTTTTGTTCCAAATCCTTTAATAAAAATGTCTTTTACTTCATATTCACCAGGACCATTAATTACGAAAGGAACTTTCTCACCGTGAGTAGTTTGTTCAGTACCGTTATAGTCAGGGTGGTTTGTTGTAACCAAACAAACATCAGCTCCATATTTAGCTACTTTTCCTTTTCCCTCTTTAGATACTGGATTAATAGCAAAAACTGTATCCCCAACTTGTAATTTAAAATGCTCTCGCCCAAAGTAAGTAATTATCATTCAAAAAGAATAACATATATACGCTTTTTGACGAGACTTGACATCTGCTATATTATATGATATAATAAAAAATGAGCATTCTCATTTCGAGAATATGCACATTAAAGGGTGTCTATGTCTGAAATACCAAAAACACCGTTAGTCCAAAAATTGGAAAATTTAGGACTAGCCGTCGCCTGGCTATTTATCAGTTACGTGGCAATAAACCTGGCATTAAAAATCGGCCAGCGGTTATTGCCGGGTAGCAATGAACTGACCGGTTTTGCTGTAGGGACTACAGCAATGATCATAACAACCGTCATCATTATGGCCTTTCAAAAAGCCAACAAAAAATGATTTCAATTTGGTCAGGCTAGATGTAACCCTGACCGCAAACCAACCGAGGAGACTGAAATGATCTCACGATGTTGACGCTCACACAAGGGTAGTGCGAACTAAAATCCGCACGCGATTAAGACCCTCCCTGTCTAAGGCCTAAGACGGCGCCCCCAATGGGCAACTTAATCAAACGACCACCAATGCAACTTCGGTTGCAGAGGTGGTTTTTTAATTCCATTTTTTATATTTAACTACAAGCTAACAGCTGTACACCGAGGCAAGGCCTCGGTGTAAACAATTTGACATATAACAAAATAAGGCCTAGTGTTATAGCTAAATTATACCTAATTCTAGGTGTAAATAATTGTTCCAAAATACTGGAGAGACAAATGAAAAAACTTATTTATAATCTAAATGTCTACGAACATTTAAACCCTTTCCTTGCCACATTTTTTGTGGCGTTGGATGTGATTATGAGCCAAATTCACCAAAACAATCAGCGTGGCATAGCCCAAGTCCTTGAAAGAAGTCAAAGAGAGGACTTACTTTGTCAAACCGGACAAGATTATTTATCAACAGAGAAGATAAGCTCTCGCGACACAATAACTATACAAACATACAGTTTGAGACTGTGGTTTATGGGCAAAGACTGCTACGGAAATTTAATCGACACCGAATTTGAAGAAGATGTTTCTTTTGAAAAATTCAATACCGTTGGTTCAACAGTACCAGTCACCTTTGTGGTAAGCCCAAATGTTGGAATCATTTCTATAGGGCTGTCATGAAAATGATTTCCCGAACTCAAGCCGGCAGATATAACTGTCGGCTTTTTGTTTTTTATTTATTATTTATAAAAACTATAACCGGATAAATCATATAAATATAATCCCGGAGGTCGGACCTCCGGGGAGGATATTTTACTAAGACATTTGGTTGATAAAAAACTAATTTGACACCCAAAGAAATAAGTTTTAGTGTTATGACTAAATTACACCTAATTCTGGGTGTAAATAATTGTTCTAATAAATACTAGGAGAACGAAGTGTACTGCTATGCAATTTACAATTACCAACAATACATCCTTCACCAATTTTGGAGTCCGTTGTTGGACTTTTGGAACTTAGAAAAAGCAATTATCACTCACACAGAAAAAGTAGGAGTGATCAAAATATTGGAGAAAAAAGAAGAAGAAAAGCCCCCAGTCTATTACAAATGGGAAATTTTCTTTCCTTTTAACATCCTTACTTTTCCTTCAAAACCAACAATTGAATATTTAATTATTTTTCATTTTGTTGATACTGATAGAAAAGGAGGTGGCGTCAATGTAAAAATTGAAACAAATATTCCAAAAAAGCAATATAAAAAACTCAAAGTTGGTGATAAGGTTGCTGTGAAATATGTCCCAAATCCAGAAACTGGTATCATAGCAATATATCTCGATATGGATGAAGACTATGAATGACATCTGTTGAGATAATCGGGTGGGTCGCAAAGCGACCCACCCTTTCATATATTTATATTTTGTATTTAGCTATTCCATTTTTACTTTCTTGTATTTAACTTTATGAACTTTCAACTTTATGAACTTTATAGACTATATAGACTTTATTGACTATATATAGTAGTATTACAAACAATCTATTAATAGATAGCGTTCTAGCGTAATCCCCGAATATGCATAGCAAATGATAATCGGAGCCTAGACCGACGTGGATACATCCCACTTCGTGTGGGAAATTATTTTTTTATGTCAGAAGAAACAACAAATATCACTACTGAAAAGGTAGCGAAAGTTAGCGTAGAAAGTACTATAGTAGGTGCTGATGCTGTATTAGTAAAACAAGATGACATTGTAGAAGGTTCTGTTGTTGCTATTGAAAAGGCAGCACTTTATGTAGACCTTGGACTTTCTGGAACAGGTATCATTTATGGTATCGAATTTATGAATGCGCGTGATGTTATCAAGCGTATAAATATTGGAGATACAATTTCTGCAAAAGTTATTTTGCGTGAAAACCCTGAAGGTTATGTAGAACTTTCACTTAAGGAAGCTCGTCAGGCTCTCATGTGGAGTGATGCAGAAGCAGCTATCAAAGATAAGCGTGTTATGGATCTTGTTATCAAAGATGCAAACAAGGGTGGTCTTATGCTCGATTGGCAAGGCTTGGCAGGTTTCCTTCCAGCTTCACAGCTTAAGGAGGAAAATTATCCTCGTGTAGAAGATGGTGATAAGGATAAAATACTTCGTGAACTTAAGAAATTAATCGGAAAAAGAATTTCTGTTTCTATCATCAACGCTCTTCCCAAAGAAGGAAAACTTATTTTCTCTGAAAAGGAAAGTGGCAGTAAAGAAGGAAAAGAAATTGTCGCTGGTAATTTCATTGTTGGTGATGAAGTTGGAGGTACTGTAACTGGCGTTGTAGAATTTGGTATCTTTATCAAATTAGATGACGGCGTAGAAGGTCTAGTTCACAAATCAGAGATTGATTGGGGGCTAGTTGAAGATACAAAAGCATACGCTCGTGTCGGAGATAAAGTAAAAGCAAAAATTATCGAAATTAAAGACGGTAAGATTTCACTTTCTATCAAAGCTCTTAAGGCAAATCCATGGAAGGAAGCTGCAAAGAAATATAAGAAAGGAGATGGCGTAGAAGGTGTTGTTATTAAATTCAATAAGCACGGCGCATTAGTTTCTATTGAGGAAGGTGTTGCTGGTCTTGTACACGTTTCTGATTTCGGAGATGAGGAAAAGTTACGTACAGCACTTTCACTTGGAAAGCGTTATACATTTTCTATTACACTCTTTGATGCCAATGAAGAAAGAATGACATTGTCATACGGCGATAAAAAATAGTAAAGAGGTAAGAGTTAATAGGAAAGAGTAATACAAATACTTAAATTCTAAAGCGCGACACCGAAGGTGCCGCGCTTTAGAATTGTATGTTGTATACTATAAACATTATGTTTTTTAATCATGACCCATTCTCAAATAATGAAGTTGTTTCTTCAATGGAAAAAGAGGGCTACAATACAATGAGCCCAGCAATTGATCCAGAAACTCTTCGTCTAGAGTGTGAAGGAGATCCTATTTTGATTAAACTTTACGAACAAATGATTAAAAAATGTCAGGAATATTCCCATGATGTCTTTAATATGATGTATGAACAAAAAACCATAGAAGAAATGAGAGCTCGTAATGAGGATACCCAAGAGGCCATGATTGAATTATCCGCAATAGATAAAACAAGACATTACTCACATAATAGTTTAATGGATTCTATAAACATATTATCAAGATCTCTTGCCAAAGCTGAAAAAGATAACTCTTGGATGTTAGAAGTTTCCTCTGGTGGTCGTGCTACCTATGCTATTTTTGCATTATTGACTTTTTACAAATTAAGTGTTAGTGTAAAATAAGAAAGGAGAATACCATGAACAAATCATTTGAAACTGAAAAAATCATTCTGCGGTATGCCGCATTGAAATCACAATCAGAGCAATCTGCAGTTGATATCAATGAAATGAAGCAAATTGAAGACAAACTTCAAATGACCCCAAATTCGATCATGGAAAATGCTACTAGGATTGCTATTAGCAATATTAAGTAGCCCCGCCGACCCAATTGTGGTCGGCGGTTTTTTTATAAATCTCTTAATTATCTATTATAGACTTCCATCGCCTTCTGGTACCCATCACTCGCAATCATTTTTATTGCACCTAAAATATTTGTCGAAATTACTTTCATTGAAATAATTTCATCTTCTGACATTCTTCCCAATACATACTTAGCTGTATCTTCACCTGTTGGCGTATTTACTGTCCCATCTTCATCTACTTTAGCTATACCAATACGTATACGAATAAAATCTTTTGTACCGAGTGAATCTATAACACTTTTCACACCATTATGTCCCCCATCTCCCCTGTCATAAGAAATACGTATCTTTCCAATCGGCAAATCTTTATCATCATAAACCACAATTAACTCTCTATCTTCGTGATATTTTAAATATTCTGAAACTGCTTTTCCGCTTTCATTCATAAAAGTAGTTGGCACAAAAACTTCACATATTAAAATATTTTTTATGTCTTCTTCTATATGAGAAAGCACAACTCTTCCAGCATTGTGACGAGTGTTTTCGTATTCTTTACCAGGATTACCCAGTGGCACAATTGTAAATATCATGAATATAGTGTATCACAGAGAATTATGTGCCTTATTTGAGTATATTTCGAGATTAAGCCACTAATTTCCAATTTCCAATTTTCAATTTTCAAAAATAAATACTATACGAATGCCCTGTATCTGTTTGTAAATTGAAAATTGGAAATTGAAAATTAATTTATGTTGCACAACACAAAATGAATCTATATACTGACAAACATAATGATGAATTCTTTATTGCAGTCCATACTCGATTCATTCACAGATGTAACACAGAATTCTTTTTCTATAGTTATATTTCTTTTGTTAGGATTTTTTATAGTAGCACTTATTCTTGCAATGTTCTTCCCTGCATGTCGTAGATTTCTCATTCGTTTTAAACTTTTAGCAGAAGATGAAAAGCCATCATCGATGCTTCTATGGTTTATTGCAGTTATAATTGTTGTAAAACTAGTACAAGCTTTCCTTGTTCAGCCATTTATAGTAGATGGTGGGTCAATGATTCCAACTTTCCATGACAAAGAATTCCTTTTGGTAGATAAGTTTTCATATATAATTGGTAAGCCAGATAGAGGAGATGTAATGATTTTTAAATTTTATGAAGGTGCAATAAACCAATACACTGGTAAATATTTAATTAAGCGTGTTATTGGTTTACCAGGTGACAGAGTTGTTATTAAAAATGCAGTAACAACTATTTATAATAATCAAAACCCAAATGGTTTTGTTTTAGATGAGTCTTATGTATTAAACAAGGATTATAATAAAAACACAGATATAACATTGGATTCCACACATTATTTTATGATGGGAGATAATAGAACAGAAAGTTATGACAGTCGTTCATGGGGGTCCCTTGATGAAAAAAACATAAGAGGGCAAGTACTATTAAGAGTGTTACCATTTTCACTTTTTTCTTATGAGCCTGGGCAATACATATATAAATAATAAATTATGAATGAAGACACAAAAAAAGAAATAGTTAAAAAAGAAGTTCCAACCTCATTAAAAGGAATGGATGATCTTTTTGATGAACAATATTATGCCTTTCAGGGACTTTTTGAGAAAGCACAAGAAGTTGCTGTTTATTATGGGTTTAAGCCAATAGAGACCCCTCTACTTGAACAAGAAGAAGTTTTCGTCTCAGCTATTGGCGAAGGAACAGATATTGTTGACAAAGAGATGTATACCTTTAAAACAAAAGGTGGGGACAAACTTGCTGTTCGTCCAGAATACACAGCTGCTATCATGCGCGCATATTTAGAACACAGCATGATGAATATGCCACAACCTGTAATGCTTTATTCATATGGTGCCACCTTTAGACATGACAAGCCACAACGTGGCAGATGGAGACAGTTCAGACAATTCAATTTGGAAATATTAGGAACAACAAAATCAATTGCTGATGCTCTTATTATTCGCACACTCATAACTATTCTTGAAGAATATGGATTCAAAGATTTAATAATTGATATTAATTCAATGGGTGATAAAGAAACTCGTCCAGCTTTTGTTAAAGATTTAATTAGTTACTACAAAAAACATTTAGAAATCTTATGTAAGGATTGCAACGAACGTATAAAAACAAACCCTCTACGATTACTAGACTGCAAACAACCACAATGTCAGCCACTAAAAGAAAATGCGCCTTCGTCTATTTCTTTCCTTTCAAATGATGCTCGAAAACATTTTAAAGAAGTTCTTCAATATTTAGAAGAGATGGGTATACCCTATCGCGTAAACAATTCTCTTGTTCGTGGACAAAGTTATTATACTCGTACAGTTTTTGAAGTTATAAAAGTTGATACTGGTGAAGACGGAAAGGAAAAAGAAATTACAATTACAGGTGGTGGTAGATATGACAACTTGGCAAAAATGATGGGTAGTAAAAAAGATGTACCTTCAGTTGGTACAGGACTAAGTATGGAGCGAATAATGATGTTTGAAGAATGTAAGAAAATTGCACCAAGAATTATGAAACCTCCGAAGGTCTATTTCATACAACTTGGATTTGAAGCAAAACTAAAAAGTCTATGTATTATGGAAGTATTGCGTAAAGCACATATTCCAGTTCATCAAGCGGTTGCAAGAGAAACATTGGGTGCCCAATTATCTCTCGCTGAGAAAATGGAAATCCCATACTGTATTATTTTCGGACAAAAAGAAGCAATGGATAATACAGTGATTGTTCGTAATATGGCAACACATTCACAAGACACAGTGAAAATTGATGCCCTGAGCGATTATATTAAACACTTGAAGTAACAGCTGGTAGCCTGTAGCAGGTAGAATGTAGCTAATACAAAATACAATAAGTGGCGCCTACGGCGCCACTTATTGTATTTTATTTGACAACCTATATTTAAATATATAGAGTCTATAATGATTGTTCTAAATTTCACTTAACCAACATTGGAGGCAAAAATGATTAACCAAAAAACGGCTATGTCGATGGAAGATGCTTTGAGGCTAATCAATGCCTTCAATAATCTAGCAGATAAAACTTCATCGGGTGCTTTTGAAATTGATTTCATAAGGCCAAAAAATTCTGCTCAACGCATGACTCATGAGATTTATAAGCTCTTAGGGTTAAAACCTCAAAGTTTTGACCACTGGCTTCCAGTATCATTCAATCCATGGAATGATACTTCAAAACCAGCAAGGCGAGAAGCTTTACTCACCGCAAAAAATAGTGGCATACCTTATGATTTGGAATTCCAAGTTACTACACGTAAAGGTAGAAAATTTTGGCTACATACCACAGGAACACCAATAATAGAAAATGGTAGAGTGGTGAGAATCCTAGGTACCGTACAAAATATCACCGCACGCAAGGAACTTGAAGAGAGATTACGAGAGGAGGGTCTAACTGATGGTCTCACAGAGATCCCGAACAGACGTCATTTCTCGGGACAATATCCGGTAGAAGTAACTCGTGCCAAAAGACTTGGATCTCCGCTGTCAATCCTGATAATTGATCTAGATAATTTCAAAAAAGTCAACGACACCTATGGACACCCATATGGTGATGATGTATTGAAAGAATTAGGCCAGTTTTTAGGAACGTCTAGACGTGCTACAGATTTGGTTAATCGTTATGGTGGAGAGGAATTCACTATCATATTACCATCAACAGATCTGACCGCTGCTTGTAAGATAGCTGAACAGATAGTGGAAAAATTCAGAAAAATAAAGTTTATTGCCCCAGATGGCAAAGATCTTTATTTAACGATTAGCATTGGTGGCACCGAACTATTACCAACAGAAACAGCTGATGATTTACTTAAGCGGGCTGATGCCAATTTATACGTAGCAAAGCACTCTGGGAGAGATTGTGTTGTCTGCTCATGAAAAGCTGCACTAACAGGATACTTGTATCTAAGATCTAGTGCACCCCCAATATCTTGATTGATGTTGGGGGTTTTGTTTTTATAAGTCTTACAAGATAGCAACCAATCTCTTGCTTATGGCTTATTTTCATGTTAGAATTGCACCTACATATGTCAAATACAAACGTTGAAGTCAAAAAGAACCCGAGCGAGAACGCTCTTTCTTTAGTACGTCGTTTCCAAAAACGTGTACAAGAGTCTGGTGTATTACCTCGTGTTCGTGGTATCCGTTACAATATTCGCCCATTATCTGAGCTTAAAAACAAGCGCGCTAAATTAAAGAAACTCAAGAATCTTGCAAAGTACGAGCAGGATAAGAGAATGGGTAAAGTAGTAGAACGCAAGAAAGGAGGCCGAAGATAAGCCCGCAAATATCTAAGGTCTAATTCCTAATTAACCTAATAGATTCTCTGTGTATTATATTAGACCTTAGAAATTAGGTTAATTAGACCTTAAATCTTATGTCATTATACGAGACAAAAAATCTAACAGTTATCAGAAAAAATGGAAGTCTACCAGACATTCCATTTCTTGCCATTAAAGAAAAAATTCTTGGTAAAAGTTACTCTCTAACTATTATTTTTTGTACTCCGGCAGAATCAAAATTAAGAAACAAAACTTATCGAGACAAAGATTATCCAACAAATATTCTTTCATTTCCATTAGATAAAAATGAGGGTGAGATTTACATTTCACTCTCGACGGCCAGAGCTGATGCTAAAAATTTTGATATGACTTATCAAAAATTCCTTCACCTTCTTGTTATTCACGGCATACTTCATTTGAAAGGACACGATCATAGTAGTACAATGGATAAGTTAGAGGATTCATATTTAAATAAATTTTACACAATTGATTAAATTGTAGAAATTTAAAATTCAGAATTAGATGAAGTTCAAGGAATAAAAGTATGCAAATATGGAAACGTACAAGTAGTACGGTGACATATGAGCATACGAAGATGACAAAGAAATTCGCTAATTCTCAAGTTTAAAAACCGTGGCTAATAAACAACCTGATCTAATAATTGGAATAGACTTAGGCAGCTCGTATATTCGGGCTGTTGGTTGTATACATGAAGAAGGAATCCGTTTCCCCGTTGTTGTCTCAAATTATAAAAAACAAATAGAAGGAATAGAGCGTGGAGTTATAACAGATAAAGAAGAAGTTACTCAAGCTATTATTGATGCTGTAAATAAAATAGAGGATGATTTTGGTAAGTCAGCTACTTATACATTAGTTTCTCTTAGCGCTCTTTTGCTATCTTCACATCATGCAAATGGCCACACCCAAGTATCACGAGGGGACGCTCAAGTTACAGAATTAGATGTTGAAAATGCAACAAAAGATGCCACTCGCGGTGTACCAGATATAAGGAATAAAGCTATTGTTCACACTATTCCAATTAAATATAAATTAGATGGTAATGATGTCTTAGGAGATGCTGTCGGTGTAAGAGGTAATAGACTAGAGGTAAAGACACTTTTCGTAACGTACCCTCTAAAGGCCATGAATATCTTTAAAGATGTCTTGAGCAAGGCTGGCATAGAAGTAACCGATATAGTCGCTGGACCGATTGCGGAGAGTATTCCCCTTTTAACAAAAAAACAAAAAACAGCAGGTGCGTTACTTTTAAATATTGGATCTGGTGTAACCTCAATTTTGGTTTATGAAAATAATATCCCACTTTTAGTTTCTACAATTCCAGTTGGTGGTGATGACATAACCAAAGACATCGCTCTTGGTTTAAAGATAACATTAGAAGAAGCAGAAGAAATAAAATGTGGTAGAGCTGTTCCTCATTTTTCAATTCGAAAAGTCGAAGAAATAATAGAAGCAAGACTAGAAGATCTTTGTGCAAAAATAAATAAAGAGTTAGACAGAATTCATCGTCGAGAACTACTTCCTGCAGGTGTAGTTGTTTGTGGTGGTAGTTCTGTTGTACCTCGTCTTGAATATGTTTTAAGAAATGAATTAAAACTTCCTATAAAAATTACAAATAGTGAAATCTCTCGAATCACAAGCGACAAATTAAGAGACTCTGGTTGGGCAAAAGTATACGGACTAACAATCCTCGCACCAAATGAAAAAGATTTGGACGTATTCAAAGATTTATTCTACTCATTTATTGCTCGTATAAAAAAATTTTTAACTCAATTCCTACCATAGGTGGAAGTTAGAGGTTAGGAGTTAGAAGTTAGGAGTTTAAATACAAAAAGGTTGAAAAAGCTTTGCTTTTTCAACCCCTAACCCCTAACTTCTAACCCCTAACTGGTCTAACAAACGACACAAATTTTCCCTTTGCACAAGATACCTAAACTTTGCTATAGTTTGTATATTAATCATCATATTTTATTATTCTTATGGCAAAAGTAAATCCAGAAATCGAGAGTTTCGCCCGTATTAAAGTCATTGGTATTGGAGGTTCCGGAAAAGGAGCTCTTAATCATATGATCAATTCAAAGCTTCAAGGAGTTGATTTTATTGCGATGAATACTGATACTCAAGACTTACATCATTCACTTGCTGAAAAGAAAATCCACATTGGGAAAAATTTAACAAAAGGTCTTGGTGCTGGTATGGATCCAGAAGTTGGAAAGAGAAGTGCAGAGGAAACTCGTGAGGAAGTCCAAGATGTCATCAAAGGATCAGACATGGTTTTCATCGCAGGTGGAATGGGTGGAGGAACTTGTACTGGTGCTGCTCCTGTTGTTGCGTCAATTGCAAAGAGTGAAGGCATACTTACAGTTGGAGTTGTTACAAAGCCATTCTTTTTCGAAGGAGCATCACGTATGAAAATTGCAGAGAGAGGATTAGAAGAACTTGAAAAAGAAGTTGATGCACTTATTGTAATTCCAAACGATAGATTACTTTCTGTTATTGATAAAAATACATCTGTAAAGCAAGCTTTTGAAATGTGTGACGAAGTTCTAAAGTCAGCAGTAGAAGGTATTTCTGACATTATTCGTACTGCAGGAACTATTAACCTAGACTTCGCTGATATCAAGCGTATTCTAAAAGACTCAGGAACCGCACTTATGGGAGTAGGACGTGGTACAGGCGAAAATAGGGCTCGTGAAGCGGCTTCAGCTGCCATCAACTCCCCTCTACTTGATGTTTCAATTCATGGAGCAAAAGGAGTATTATTTGCAATTTATGGAGCAGAAGACTTAGGAATGCTAGAAGTCCAGGAAGCAGCAAAGATTATTACTGAATCAGTTGATAAAGATGCAAAAATTATTTTTGGTATTGCATCTGACCCAACACTAAAGAAAGATGAGGTAAAGGTAACTGTAATTGCTACAGGCTTCCCAACTGGATTTTCAACCAGAAGCGGCTCTTCACATTCTGAGACAGAAAATGATGGATATGAACCAGCTTTAATTAAACATGAGACTCGTGCTGAGAAAAAAGAACATATAAAAGACCCAGTAGAGATATCTTCCCTACAAGCGATTATTTCTACACCAAAAGAAGAGAATCGTATAGATAATGGTGTCACGGCAATGGATGCTGATACAAAAGAAGATGATAAAAAAACTAAAGACGCAGGAAAGAAACCGGTTTTCAAGTTTGATGATGATGAAGATGATGATTGGGAAGCATTACCGCCTTTCTTAAGAAGGAAAAAGTAAAATTAAAAGGCCTGTCATATGACAGGCCTTTTAATTTTACTTTTTCCTTCTTTCGTTCGGTGGAATTTTTAATTTCTAATTTCTAATTTTTAATAAAATACAAAATACCCCCGTATTTGTCATTCCAAACTTGATTTGGAATCCAGTGTCTTTTGTATGTATTTTTTGAAAATTGAAAATTGAAAATTGAAAATTTTTTATGATATAATCTAATCCTATGTCTACAACTAACTACGATTTAATAATAATTGGGGGCGGGCCCGCAGGCACCGCGGCAGCCGTGTACGCCGCACGTAAACAATTAAAAACCTTACTTATTTTAAAAGAATGGGGTGGGCAATCGACTGTGTCGGATGATATTCAAAACTGGATAGGAACTCCACATATTTCAGGCGCTAAATTAGCTGAATCTTTAAAATCTCACGTCCTAGAATATAAAGGAGATATTTTAAATATAGTCGATGGTGAATATGTTACAAAAGTAGAAGGAACAGATGGAAATTTTACCGTTACAACAGATAAAAATTCTTATAATTCAAAAACTGTTCTTGTTTCAACTGGATCATCTCGCAGAAAATTAGACGTACCTGGCGCAGATATATTTGAACATAAAGGTCTTACATATTGTGCTTCATGTGACGGCCCACTATTCTCAGATACTGATGTTGTAGTTATAGGAGGTGGAAATGCTGGCTTTGAATCCGCTGCTCAATTACTAGCCTATTGTAAATCAGTAACACTTATCTCTCGTAGCGAACCGAGAGCAGACGCTATAACAGTAGAGAAATTAAACCAAAGTGCACATTTTAAATTAGTAATAAATGCAATACCAAAAAAAGTTGAAGGCAGTGTATTCGTAGAGTCATTTACATACGAAAATGAATCCGGCGAAGTTACTATTCCTGTCTCTGCAATATTCGTAGAAATTGGCCAAATCCCAGCAACCTCCTTTGTTGAAGGTGTAGTAGACATGACTCCAACAAAAAATATTGTAATTAATCCCCGTACTCAAGAAACTTCTGTGAAAGGAATTTGGTCAGCCGGTGATTGCACAGACGTTTTGTATCATCAGAACAATATTGCCGCAGGGGATGCGGTTAGAGCCCTAGAAGACATCTATCTCCACCTAAAAGCCTAAGTTGTAATATCATTTCATCTTACTCCGCTCCAAAAAGTTTTTATTCCAGCAATGTACTATTCGTACATTTTAGTCATAAAAACTTTTCCTGCCTCGCATCTAAAACAATCTTACAACTTAGGTAAGTATTTTTTCTTTGTGTTGTACTCCTTCGTACATTTCCTTGAAAAATTCCTAGGCTCCTCGTATCTAAAATATTTTTAAACCTTTAGGCAAGTAATCTGTATTTTGTGAATAATTTATTTAGGTATTTGTCATTCCCGCGAAGGCTCCCGATTTTTTAGATTGCTCCCAACTTTTTAATTTGTAATCAAATTGTTAAAGTTGCAGTCCTGGTGAGGGTAGTCAATCTTTTAAAATCGCAGTACTGTTAAGTGCGGGAATCTAGTTCTATATTTTTTGGAAATTGAAAATTGAAAATTGAAAATTTATAAAAGTGTCTTGTGTTTACTTTATGGACTTTACAGACTTTATAGACTTTGGACTAGCTTTCGGTAGCTTCGCAACCGTTAGAGCTACATCCAGCCACTCCTCCCGTGATTCCCTATTCTCATATATTTCAGCCGGTACAAGAAAATAATATAAATGGGCATCTTTCCCCTCTTTTTTATATCCAAACATTTTACTTCCTCTTTCTAAATACCAATCAGCTAATTCTTTAGATCCCTTAAAATACATTTCATCATCTTCCAAAATTGCAAAAGCTTTTCCTTCATAATACAAAATATGCGCACCCATCATAGCCCGAAATGTTATCGGTTCCCCTTCTCCAAAAATATCATATACGATATATTCCAAAAATGGTGTAGTTTTCATAAAAGTAGTCTGTAAAGTTGAAAGTTTTTAAAGTTAATAAAGTTTATACAAATACGTATCCACTTTCAACTTTATAACTTGATAAACTTTTAAACTAAAAAGAATATGGTTGCCAAACTCGCAGCTGTCATGACACCCGTAATTAGCCAACCTAAAAAGGATTGTAACCTAGTATTCCCCCACTTTCCCATAATACTTTTTCTGCCAGCCAAATAAACAATAATCATAAGCAAAAATGGTGCAATCATTCCATTTAGAATCGCAGAATAGAGAAGCGCTTTCATTGGAGGAATACCCACAAAAGTTATACCTAAACCAACCAACATTGATATAATTATCACTCCATAGAAAGCCCTTGCCTCATGATATTTGTTATAAAGCCCTTCTTTGAATCTAAAAGCCTCTGCAATAGCATAGGCAGAAGATCCAGCGAGAACTGGTACAGCAAGTAACCCAGTACCTAAAATTCCCATTGTAAACAAAAAATATGTAGCACGCCCTGCAAAAGGAAGTAGCGCCTGAGCCGCCTGCCCAGCTGTCTGTATGTTATTTATTCCGTTTGGAAAAAGCACAGCCCCACAAACTGCGATAATGAAAAACATTGTTAAGTTAGAGAAAAACATTCCAGTCCAAACATCAAAACGCATATTACTTATGGCATGCTTATTCTCAGCTTCATGATTTTCTACATTAACTAATTCTGCATCTCCTGTACGAACTCTTTTTTCTTCAACCTCTTGTGATGTCTGCCAAAAGAAACAATACGGCGTAATACTCGTTCCTAAAATTGCACATAGAAGTAAAATAGAATCTTTTGAAAAATCAAAATGTGGCACGACTGTTCCGTAAAGTGCGGCTTTCCAATTAAGACCAATGCTAAGCCCTGCGATGATATATGCGACGAGCACGAAAGAAAGATATTTTAAATATCTAGCATAACGTTGATAAGGAATAAAAACTTGAAGAACTAAACTTAAAACAGTAAAAGAAACCACGATAAGAAGTGTTGGTGCTTTTGGTAACAACAACTGTGTCGCTTCCCCTATCGCACTAATATCTGCCCCAATGTTAAAAGTATTAGCTATCAACAAACAAATTGTTGCTATATACAAAACATAAGGTGGACAATAATTACGAATAGCTGCAGCTAATCCTCTACCAGTTACAATACCGATTCTGGCACACATTTCCTGAACCACTGCCATAAATGGAAAAGTAAATAATGCTGTCCAAAGCATGGTAAAACCATATTGTGCTCCTGTCTGGGAATATGTTGCAACTCCTGACGGATCATCATCCGCTGCACCAACTACGAGTCCTGGTCCAATTTTATCCCAATATTCTTTAAATTTTAAAAACATATTTTATGAACATTATAAATAGTACTTTAAGTATACAAGAGAAAGTTGAAAGTTCGTAAAGTTTATAAAGTTGAAAGTTGACACAAATGCAGGAACGGCCGCTTTGCGGCCGTTCCTGCATATACTTTATTAACTTTATAAACTTTCAACTTTATAAACTGTGTTTTACCTGCTGTACGAATATATCACATATGATATAATCAAATTACATAAGATAATATAAACACCAAATAATAACACTATGTCACCAACAGAACAGGAAAAAATAGGGCTTTTTATCAAAAAACTACGTGAAGAAAAAGGTATGACTCAGGAAGAGTTTTCTGATGCTTTAAAGACCTCCCAATCAGCCATAGCTCGTATAGAGTCTGGCAATCAAAATCTCACACTAGAAAATTTAGAAAAAATCAGTGAAGTATTAGGCAGACAAATAATTTCTTTAAATGATTCTATAGATTTTAAAGTTCATGGTGGACGAAAGTTATCTGGCAGTGTAGAAACAAATACCTCAAAAAACGGAGCAGTGAATATGATGGTTGCAGCTCTAGTAAATAATGGTACAACTACATTACACAGCATCCCCCATATCGAAGAAGTTTATCGTTATATAGAATTATTAGAGAGTGTTGGTGTTTCTATCAAGTGGGTACACGGAGACACCGCTCTTGAAATTACTCCAGGTAAAAAATTAAAACTTTCAAAATTAAACAAGGACGTCGCCAATCGCATACGATCATTTACTTTTGCTGGAGCATTTGTACATTATTCAAACTCATTTTCATTACCACACTCTGGCGGATGCAAAATGGGAGAAAGAACAGTTGCTTCACACAAATACGCTCTTGAATATTTTGGTATAAATATAAACACAAAAGAAAATCATTACGAAATTTCTCATAATAAATTAAAGACAGCCCATGTCCCCTTATATGAATCCTCTGATACTGGTGCCATCACTGCACTTATTGCAGCTGCACGTATAAAAGGCGTCTCAGTAATTAAATTTGCACCTCCAAATTATCAAGTACAAGATGTGTGTTTTTTACTTGAAAAGTTTGGTGTAAAAATTGAAGGCATTGGTACAACCACTCTCACTGTGCACGGTTTAGAAAATATAGATTTAAATGTTGAACATTATAACAGTGAAGATCCAATAGAAAGCATGTTCTTTATTTCGGCTGGAATAGTTACAAAAAGTAAATTAACTATCACTCGCTGTCCGATTGATTTTCTAGAGCTTGAATTAGAAAAACTAAAACGTATGGGCCAAAAGTTTTCTCTTTCAAAAATGTATTTTTCAAAAAATGGTCGTACAAAATTAGTTGATATTACAATTTCTCCATCAAAACTAATTGCGCCAAAGGATAAATTACACAGCCAACCATACCCTGGAATAAATCAAGATAATTTACCCTTTTTCGTCCCTATAGCATGTGTGGCCACTGGGCAAACGCTTGTTCATGACTGGACATGGGAGAATCGTGCTATTTATTTCACAGAATTAAACAGACTTGGTGCTGATATTAAATTACTTGACCCGCACCGAGCACTTATAAATGGCCCTGCGAAATTACGTGGAGCACAAATCGTTTCACCTCCAGCACTTCGTCCGACCGCTATTATTCTTATTGCAATGCTAGCATCTGATGGTGTGTCACTTCTTAGAAATGTTTATTCTATTAAACGTGGTTATGCTGATATTGCAGAGAGACTAAATAAAATCGGAGCAAAGATAGAAGTGATCAGAGGAATATAATAATAACGTTTAAACGTCATTATTAATTTTTAATTTTTAATTTCTAATTTTTATTGAAATACAATGAATTCTCTTTGTTTCGTGATGTCATTCCAACGAAAGTTGGAATCCAGTGTCTGCATTTTCTGCTACCCGTGTCATTCCCGCGCAGGCTCCCGATTTTTTTAAGTTGTAATCAACTTGTTAAAATCGCAGTACTGTTAAGTGCGGGAATCCAGGTCTGCATTTTTTGAAAATTGGAAATTGAAAATTGAAAATTTAACAAATTCTAGTGTATAATTAGCACATACTTAATTAATATCTTTTACTATTCATATGACAACAGGACACAATTTTAATATCAGACAAATTCTTGAATCAGCATGGGATAAAACCAAAGAACACTTACTATTTTTAGTATTATTTTTTGTTGGATCAGCTGCAATTATGGCAATATCTATGTTTATACCATTTGTAAATATAATTGTTCCATTTTTCTTAGGTGTCGTCATTGTAAAAATATCTCTAATGGTTATAGCCGATGAAAAACCTACTATAAATGATATAAAAATAAACTTAAAAAAATATAAAGTTGTTTGGAGATTTTTCCTTTCAACTTTGATTTATATGGCTTTACCAATTTTAACAGCCCTATTTTTCTTTACGACAATATTTCTAGCATTAACTCGTATTCCTACACCGCTTACATTTTTAACTTTACCATTTTTCTTTTTAACATTAATTTTAATTCCTGTTACTGTTTACGTTTTAATCCGTTTACAGTTCTATAAATTCCTAGTTATCGAACACGAGGAAATGAAAATAATTGATGCTTTCAAAAAAAGTATAACCATGACAAATGGTAACTTTTGGAAAATTTTCGCTTTTATGATTATCCTAGTAGCAATGAATGCATTAGGAAAGTCAGCCTTAGGATTTGGTCTTATACTTACAATGCCAATCTCATTATTAGCAAATGCGATGCTTTATAAAAAGTTAGTACCGACTGAAAAGAAAAGTTCTAAAAAAGAAGAAAAGAAAGCTGAATAAATAATCTCTTTTTTACTTCTTCAATATTTCTGTTATTTCTTGTGTTATTTTTTTAATGTCTATTTGAATATTTTTATTTTTGAAATTTTCACTTATTTCTAACGGTATTTCTTGTATCATATCTACAGCTGAAAGAGCTATAATCCAGCTAGTTATGTCCACGTTTTCATATACTTTTTGCCACCAAAAAATCCAAGATCTAACATCTGTAATATTCGCAATACAAGCAAGGTCAAAATAATCCTTGTATTCCTCTCTTCCACAAATGGCTGATAATTTCATTACCGTAATATCCTTTGTTCCAATCAGTCTAAAATTATCTATCACCTCAGCTTGGTCTAACAAAATATCAAAACGAGATATAAAAGAAACTTTTACACCATCAATTAGACACCAAAGTGTATTTTTCTCCTCAAAAAGTATTTGAACCCGCCGGCCGGCCGAGGCAGGCCTTTCAGAATGGAAAATCTCAAGAATCTTATTTTTTAATTGTAAGGTATCAAAATCTTTGTTAATAAAATAATCCAAATCAATACTTTTTCTATGGCCAATTCGCAAAGCTAAAGCAGTGCCACCAGCTAAATAGAAATCTTTATCTAACGTATCAAAAATTACTTTTGCTACTTTATCCATATTCTCAGTTATATTTTCTTTATGTAGAATCATACAAATAAATAATTTTTCAAATAATTATATTTTCTTTCTGAAATAGACGTTGGCTTCATTTTTAAAAAAATATCTCTAACAAAATCTGATTCATACTCTTTTATGGCATCAACAACCAGAAGAATAGACCCATAAGAAAGTACTCTTTGTATAACAAATTCTTTCGACAAAGAGTCAATTTCTTTTTTATCAATATCCCATAAAACCGTTGATTCATATTGCTTATACATGATTATATTATACCATAAAAGTGATATTATGGCTACCTAAATTTGGTCTATTTTCACACAGGTCCAACCTATATACCTTTGAATTACGAAACTCCAATGCGTGTCATTCCAAACTTGATTTGGAATCCAGTGTCCACTGGATTCCAGGTCAAGCTTAGGGTGGCACAAACTTCCGCAGTAAGCGGCTGGAAATGAATTCTAAGAGTGATCAGCTACTTCTTCAAAACAAATTCCCCTGCTTTAATTCCATCTTTAATTTCCTCATCTGCAACTGATTTAATAGAAAGATTATTTAATACCGCATCGCTATTTATTTTTGACATTAATGAAACCTGGGCCTTTTTAATATCAAATGGATAAATGTTATATTTAATTTCATCTTTCGTGATACTTAATGAAACAGCCAGACCTTCACTAACTGGGCCCTTACTTGCTTGATCAAAAATAAAATTGCCGAGTGAATAAAATATCGCCTTACCATTATATATTTCAATAGGCTCTATCACGTGTGGATGACTACCCAAAATTAAATCTGCCCCAGCGTCGATAAATTGATGAGCCATTTTAATCTGACCTTTAGTCGGAGATGTGACATATTCTTCTCCCCAATGCGGATATACAATCACAAATGATTTATTTTCTTTCGCTAAAGTAATTTCACTAAGAACTAAACTAAACCCTTGATTAGCAAACTGATGATAACCAATAAATGTTATTTTTTCTCCACGAATAGTCGTAGTGAAAGAACTTAAGTTTTTATTTGATGGGTCACCAAACCAATTTATCCCTTCTTTTTCTAAAAGTTTATTTGATTTATCCAGTTCAGCTCTTCCAAAATTAAGGGAGTGATTATTGGCGACACTAAAAAGATTAAAATTTAATTGCTTTAAAGTTGAAACAATTTTTGGATCAAAAGTAAAACTAAGAGGACCATCAACTACTCCTGCTGTAACCGATGGGAAATTAGTAAACACTCCTTCTAAATTAGCTACAACAATATCATAACCAGTTAAGAAATCTCTTATATTTAGAAATGGATATTCTGCTGTATTATTTTTTATATTTATTCTGACATTTCGGTCTAGCATCAAATCCCCAAAAGCCAATATAGACAAAGGCTTTTCAACCTTCTCTTTTAAAATTAAAGGGAAATTATTGAAATAAACTTTGGGAAAAGTTTTATAATACAAAATCGAACTTGCAACAGATACGACTGTTCCCAAAATTATAGCTAGACATATTAATTTAATGTATTTACCCATGAAATAATGATAGCATTTTAAATTGGAGAGCGGTGAAATCATACGGAGAGTCGGTCACCTCGTCTCGTTTTATGAGTACATAAAACAGTAGACTCCGCGACCCCTATTCGACTCTCCACGTAAGTGACGCAGGTCACTTACTGTGGGATCACAGAACAAAAATGGCTCAAGCAATTTTGCTTGAGCTCATTTTTGTACCTGTGA
>Ga0194060_10000816_pt1 | contig 22692 bp, 18 predicted proteins | sample SepL225m_MetaG_FD_163427 | JGI IMG/M metagenome (GOLD analysis project Ga0194060, IMG submission 163427) | Anoxic zone freshwater microbial communities from boreal shield lake in IISD Experimental Lakes Area, Ontario, Canada - Sep2016-L222-5m | ecosystem: Environmental > Aquatic > Freshwater >... | reverse complement strand
ATTAGTGCTAATACAGAATTGCGTTGAGAGCCCGTTAATTCATTGATGTATCCAAAACTAAACATACCAATCACAATAGCTATTTTTTCGGTTACATCATAAAAGCTAAAATAGGAAGTGGTGTCTTTTGTTTCTGGCATTAGTTTGGCATAAGTACTTCTACTTAGTGACTGAATGCCACCCATTACAAATCCTACTAATATTGCTAGGGTGTAGAATTGATTAATACCATCTCTAGGAATGAGGTAGCCAAACACACACAAAACTATCCAGCAAGAAATGCATACCATCAATGCGTTGAAATTGCCAATTTTCTCTGATAGTTTTGCAATGAGCATCGCACCAGGTATGGCTACTATTTGAATAATAAGAATGGCAATAATTAAATTGGTAGTTGGAATATTTAATTCACTTTTTCCATATAAAGTAGCTGCTAGCATAACGGTTTGTACGCCCATATTGTAACAAAAAAAAGCAGCTAGATAGCTTTCTAAAACAGGCGTATGAGAAAGCTGTTTCCATACTTTATTAATTTCTTTATACCCATAAGTAAATACATTTCCTTGTTCTGGTTTGTCAACAGCTGGTTTTCCTTTTGGCAATTTACTAAGTGCCAATTGCCCAAATCCCCACCACCAAATTCCTACTAATAAAAAAGAAATTTGAGAAGCTTTGCCAACTGTGATTCCAAATTTATCAGGCATTAACACAAATAAAAAACAAATGATTTGTAAAATAACACTACCTATATAACCCATGACAAAACCCTTGGCACTCACTTTGTCTTGGTCTTCTGGAGCGGCTATTTCAGGTAAATAAGAATTATAAAAAACAAGACTACTCCAAAAGCCTACACAAGCAATTATCATACAAATTAATCCGTATGCTAAATTGCTCTTGTCATAAAAAAACAAGGCGCAACAGGCAATACTTCCCATAGTACAAAAGAAGAACAAGAAACTTTTTTTATTGCCCTTATAGTCTGCAATAGACGATAGTAGTGGAGATAAAACAGCTACAATAATAAAAGCAACACCTAATGCATATTGGTAAAGTGAAGTGTTTACAAAAGTCCTTCCAAATAATACTACGGTGTCATTTGCGGTAGTTTCTTTGCCATCGCCAGTAACAGCTTCGTAATAGGCAGGAAAAATAGTGGATGTAATAACTAGGTTGTATACACTATTTGCCCAGTCATACATCGCCCAACCATTGACAACTTTTTTAGAAGCAGTTTGCATGCTATTGATTTAGTTTTAAAGATAGGGTAAAGAAGGGAACCTTTGCCATATCTAAAACCAAGCAAACTATTTTAAATAACCCGTAATAATTAAAACTAATAAGATGGCGCCAGCAATAATTCTGTACCATCCAAATAGTTTGAATCCGTGCTTTTGCAAGAATCCAATAAAAAATTTAATGGCTATCATGGCTACAATAAAGGCAACCAGATTGCCAATGCCTAAAGCGATTAAGTTGTTTTTGTTGGATAATAATTCGGGTTTTTCTTTGTATGCCTTTAGTAATTTATAGCCAGTTGCAGCAGCCATTGTGGGCACTGCTAAGAAAAAAGAAAATTCAGCCGCCAGGTTTCTAGTTAGTTTTTGTTGCATCCCTCCAATAATACTAGCAGCACTTCTACTAACACCTGGAATCATTGCAATACACTGCCAAAAACCTATTAGTAATGCCTTGGGTAAACTAATTTTTTCAGTTGATTCTATAGTAGGCGCTTTAAATAATTTATCCACAAATAATAAAATAAATCCTCCTACAAATAAACTGATTGAAACAGTTAATGGACTTTCTAGTAGTGCATCAATTTTTTTTGACAATAAAAAGCCAAGTACTAAAGCAGGTATAACAGCTACCATTAATTTTATATAAAAATCAAATTTTTTGAAGTCGAAAAATCTTTTCCAATACAATACCACAACAGAAAGTATCGCACCAAGCTGAATAGCTACTTCAAACAATTTGGTAAAATCGTCTTTGGCAATTCCCATAAACGAACTAGCAATAATCATATGGCCTGTAGAAGATATTGGCAAGAACTCTGTGAGTCCTTCAATAATAGCGATAACAATAGTTTCTTGAATAGTCATAATTGAAAATTACTTTTAAAATAAGCAAAGTAAAAATACTTGTTTAGTTATTTCTACAATTAAAAAAGCGGTAATAACACCGCTCTTAATAATTTATTAATCTAAGTTGAATTAAACTTTTGATTTTTTAAAAATGGCAAAGATTTCAATGATTAAACCTGCCATAATTAAAATTGGTGCAATTGTAATTCTAGTGGTAGAATATACTTGCTTGGTATCAAATACATTTGGGTCGGTACTTTTACCGCCACTTAAAAGTACAAATCCAATAGCCATAACAACCCCGCCAATCAACATCCATACTAGGTTGTCTTTTGTAAATAAAGGGGCTTGCATATTCTTTTTTTGTTCACTCATCACTTTAGTTTTTATAGTTGCAAGATAAGGGTTTAGTTAAAACAGACGCATCAATTAATATAATTCGTCTAGTTTCATTTTTAAATATTTTAAAACAGATCGGTGGGTACTATATACTGAAATACCTACTCCCATTAATATCATACTGCCAAACAATATAAAAGTTAGTTTAATATCTCGGATAGTTTTTAATTGTGGGAATTGGCTTTCGGCCCATGTGATAACGGAAAACAGTAAAATAATGGCAATTAAAGAACTGATTAGTCCATTTACAACCGCTTTTATATTCATTGGCTTAGCAATAAACCCGCGAGTGGCACCTACCATCTGCATGGTTTTTATTAAAAAGCGATTACTGAACATCGCCAATCGAATCGTATTATCAATACTAAAAATCACTATCACACAAAGTATAATAGCTACTACTATAAAAATTAGCCCCACTTTAGATGCACGTTCGTTTAAACTAGTAACAAGGCTTTGTGGGTATTGTAATTGGGTAATTTGATTGCCATAAGCGGCCATCAAATCTTGCGAAATTTTTGCAATACTATCTTTGTTTACATATTGTGCCTTTGCATAAAAATCAATGCTTTCTGGAAGCGGGTTTGAATCTAAAATTTTGGCCCAGTCTTCGTTGTTTTCTTTATTCCATATTTGCTTGGCACTTGTTTTGTCTACATAAACAACATCCTTTGCATAGGGCTTTCCCGAAATGAACTGCTGAATTTGTGAGATGGTGTCTTTGTTCATGGTGCGCAAATAAGCACTCAAACGGATATCTTCTTTGAAGGCATTGCCTACCGAACTTATATTCAGAAAAAACCAACCCATAATACCCAAAATCAATAAAACCAAGGCTACGCCAACTATGCTATAGATATAATTGGGTTTACTACGCTTTAAAGATGATTTTCCAACAACGGCCATATTCTTTTATTTTTTCTTGCTATTCAACTAGTGCTGCTAGGGGTTTTGATATGGCAAATGTAGGCATTTGCGTGCTAAACACTTACATTTGCAGCCACTCAAAATGGGTTTTCTAATTTGAAAATACCCCTTTAGTTTGGTAATTAGGTTAAAGAAAGGTTAGGATTGAATGGGGGGAGGTTTTAAGCACTAACCATTTACAACTTGATTCAAGCATATTAGCAATCATTTATTATTCAGAACAGTTTACATACAATGGAATACGATTTTAGGAAAATAGAAAAAGAATGGCAAAAAAAATGGCAAGATAATCGTGCCTATCAGGTAAGTAATACCAGCGAAAAGCCAAAATATTATGTATTAGACATGTTTCCTTATCCTAGTGGAGCGGGTTTACATGTGGGGCATCCATTGGGCTATATTGCATCGGATATTTTTAGTCGATTTAAACGCTTGAAAGGCTTTAATGTATTGCATCCTATGGGATACGATGCTTTTGGTTTGCCTGCCGAACAATATGCCATTGAACACGGCGTACATCCCGCAATTAGCACCGATAAAAACATCCACACTTTTCGCAAGCAATTAGACAATATTGGTTTTTGTTTTGATTGGGATAGAGAAGTAAGAACTTGTCAGCCTAATTATTACAAATGGACGCAATGGATTTTCTTACAATTATTTAATAGTTTTTTTAATAAGGCAACGCAGAAAGCAACCCCAATAACGGTTTTAGTGGCCTCCTTCGAAAAAGAAGGAAATGCCCAGTATCCTTTTCCTGCAGCAGTTAATTATGCGCCAAAAAGTTTTAGCGCTACCGATTGGGCTGGGTATGATTTTAAGCAACAACAAGAAATTTTAATGAATTATCGCTTGGCCTTTTGTGGTTATGGCGAAGTGAATTGGTGCGAAGCTTTGGGAACCGTATTAGCTAATGATGAAGTAGTAAATGGCGTAAGCGAAAGAGGTGGACATCCTGTTGTGAAAAAGAAATTACGCCAGTGGTATTTACGTATTACGGAATATGCCGATCGCTTATTAGAAGGATTAGACCGCGTAGATTTTAGCGAGTCTATGAAGGAAATGCAATCGAATTGGATAGGAAAAAGTTATGGTGCTGAAATAGATTTTGCCATTGCAGATGCACCTGCTGATTTAGCTTTAAAAGTATATACCACAAGGCCTGATACCCTTTTTGGGGTTGATTTTATGGTGGTGGCACCCGAGCACGATATTATTGGTCAAATTACTACAAATGATCAAAAAGAAGCAGTAGCCAATTATTGTGCGTATGTAAAAAGCAGAAGTGAAAGAGAGCGTCAAGCAGAGAAAAAAATAAGTGGTTGTTTTACTGGCGCCTATGCAATAAATCCTTTCAATGCTGTAAAAATTCCTATTTGGATTTCTGAATATGTGTTGGCAGGATATGGCACTGGCGCAATTATGGCTGTGCCTTGCGGAGACGATCGAGATTTTAAATTTGCCCAATATTTTAATATCCCAATAACCAATATTTTAGGAGATGCGTTCAATGGTACAGAAGCCAATTCTACCAAGGATGCCATCTTGCACAATAGTGATTTTTTAAACGGCGTAATCATGCGCGATGCCATAGCCATTGTGAATGATAAATTAACAGCCATGGGTATTGGTCAGGCAAAAGTGAATTACCGCATGCGTGATGCCGCTTTTAGTCGCCAAAGATATTGGGGCGAACCCTTTCCGGTACAATGGAAAAATGGAACCGCAATTGCACTTGATGAAGCTGCATTGCCATTGCTATTGCCAGAAGTAGAAACATACTCTCCAGGACCTGAAGGAGAGGGTCCACTAGCCAATATTCCAGCATGGGTGGCACAAGAATTAGAAACCAATACTATGCCTGGATATGCGGGAAGTAGTTGGTATTTTTTACGCTATATGGATCCACACAATAGCACTAGTTTTTGCGACAGAAAAGTAAGTGATTATTGGAACCAAGTAGACTTATACATTGGCGGAACAGAGCATGCAGTAGGGCATTTATTGTATAGTAGAATGTGGACGAAAGCCTTGTACGACTTAGGTTTTATAGGATTTGATGAGCCATTTAAAAAACTATTGAACCAAGGGATGATTCAAGGCGCCTCAAGATTTGTATATCGATTAAAAGGCAGCAATGAATTTGTTTCACTAGGGTTAATAAATGACTTTGATACGGTAGATAAATTGCATGTAGATGTAAATATTGTTGATGGTGTTGAACTAGATACCCAAGCGTTTACAAAATGGAAACCTGATTTTGCAGGAGCAACATTTGTATTAGAAAACGGAAAATACATTTGTGGATCGGAAGTTGAAAAAATGTCGAAATCGAAATTCAACACGGTTAATCCAGACGAGTTAGTACAAAAATATGGCGCCGATACTTTTAGGATGTATGAAATGTTTTTGGGTCCTGTAGAACAGAGTAAACCCTGGGATACCAAAGGGATTGAAGGCGTTCACCGATTCATAAAAAAACTATGGCGTTTGTTTTACGACGAACAAAAAGGAAAGGTTTGGAATAATGATGCAGCAACGCCCGAGGAGCTAAAAATCCTACACAAAACCATAAAAAAATCGCAGGATGATACCGAGCGATTTAGTTTTAACACAGCAGTTAGTGGGTTTATGATTTGTGTGAATGAGTTAGCCGATTTAAAATGTAATAAGCGCGCTGTTTTAGAGCCCTTACTAATTTTATTAACGCCTTATGCTCCGCATGTAAGTGAAGCACTTTGGGCAGAACTAGGAAATACAAGTTCTATTTTAGATGCGACATATCCTGTTTTTGACGGGCAATACACCACTGAATCTGCCAAAGAGTATCCGGTAAGTATCAATGGCCGCGTACGAACAAACGTCAACATTTCTTTGGATGCCAGTGCCGATCAAGTACAAGAAATCATACTATCTAATGAATTGGTACAAAAGTGGATGGAGGGTAAGCCCCTTAAAAAGTTCATTTTTGTAAAAGGCAAGATGATTAATGTAGTGTTCTAATACAGCTCAACTGATTTGTAAAACGCCGCCCTGATTTGGGGTGGCGTTTTTTATTTTCTACCTATTCGTGTAAAAATCTAAGAACTTATCGTTGCATTTATTACATTGCTTTACCAAAATTTAAGTTATGAATTGGAAACGTTTGATTTTAACAGTCACCAGCACTGCTGCTTTATTTGCTGCAGGTGCTCAAAAAATTAGTTTTAGTCAGTCAGATTTACTGGCCAATAATCTTCCTAAAAACTTTCTAAATACCTTGCCACAAGTGGTAAAATGGGTAGATGACGAGCATGTGATTTTAAATCAAAAAATCCATCCAGATTCTGCTAGTAAAAACTATATACTAGATGTGGTTTCTGGCGTATTTACCGAAACAAAAGGCGGTGGCGGCGGAAGAGGCTTCGGAGGCGGAGGCGCTATGATGCAAGGACGAGGCGGATTTGGTGCTCCAGCATCGCCATTTGCCAAACAAATTGTTGAAAAAGACAATGATATTTTTTACAAATTGGGTACCGAAGAAAGAAGGCTAACCAATGATAAGGCCGAAGAAAAAAATCCAACATTTTCGCCCGACAGCAATTTTGTTGCGTATACCAAAAACAATAATCTCTATACCTACAATTTAGCCACCAACAAAGAAAACCAATTAACAACTGATGGCACTGCCACAACATTAAATGGTTATGCCAGCTGGGTGTATTTCGAAGAAATATTCGGACGCCCAACACGCTACCGTGCATTTTGGTGGAGACCCGATAGCAAGCAATTGGCGTATATGCATTTTGATGAAAGCATGATTCCCATGTTTCCAATATACAATAGTGAAGGCACACATGGCTTTGTAGAAGAAACCCGATATCCAAAAGCCGGCGACAAAAATCCAGAAGTAAAAATTGGATTTATCAATCCAAATGGTGGAAAAACTACTTGGGCAGATTTTAATGAAAAAGACGATCAGTATTTTGGCTGGCCAGTATGGAAACCAGGTACTACTAACCTTTTGGTGTATTGGATGAATCGCGGACAAGACAATATGAAAATGTATGATGTAGATCCAACCAATGGAAAGAAAAAAGAAATCTACGACGAAAAACAAAAAACTTGGATCGACTTAGAAGACCGAGTAAGCGGACGTGTAAACTTTATTAATGATAACAAGAACTTTATCATGCAAAGTGATCGTACTGGTTGGAATCATTTGTATTTATATACAAGCGATGGCGTATTAAAGAATCCTATCACTACAGGTAATTACACTGTTACAGGTATTAAATTTATTGATGAAAAAAATAGCCAAGTATTCTTTACAGCACGCTCAAGAGAAAACACTGCACGCACCGATTTTTATGTGGTAAAATTCAATGGTACAGATTTAAAACGATTGAGTTTTGGCGATTACAACCACAATATTAATTTATCGCCAAATGGCAAATATTTTATTACTACTTACAGCAATGTAACTACGCCAAGTAAAATGACTTTGGTAGATAGCAAGGGTAAAATAATGAAGGAATTAGGCGATGCAAAAAATGCAGAACTAGAAAAATACAACCTAGCAAAAACCGAATTAATTCGCATTAAAAGTGCCGATGGATTATTTGATTTACCAGCAATGGTTACCTGGCCATTAAATATGGATCCAAATAAAAAATATCCTATTTTAGTTAGCATCTATGGCGGTCCAAATGCAGGCACTGTAATGGATGGATGGAACTGGAGTGCAAATCGCCAATTCTATGCACAAGAAGGATTAATTCAAGTAGCATTCGACCACCGTGCAAGTGGGCATTTTGGAAAAGCAGGCGTAAACTACATGCACCGTAATTTGGGTTATTGGGAAATGGAAGATTATAAAACAATGGCCAAATGGTTTATTGCCAACGGACAAGCAGATCCTACCAAAGTATGTATTACAGGCTTTAGTTATGGTGGATATATGAGTTGTTATGCTTTGACTTATGGAGCAGATGTATTTACCCATGCAATGGCAGGTGGAAGTGTGGTAGACTGGCGTTTATACGATAGTCATTACACCGAAAGATTTATGGATACTCCAGAAGAAAATCCAGATGGATATAAATCAAGTAGTGTATTAACTTATGTAGACAAATTTAAAGGCGTATTGCAATTGGTACATGGCACCATGGATGACAATGTGCACATGCAAAATAGTATTCAATTAGTAAGTGCTTTAGAAGACAAAGGCAAAGACTTTGAATTCTTATTGTATCCAGGCGGAAGACATGGATGGCCAGGTGCAAAAGGTGTACACTTTACAAACCTTAAAACAAAATTCATTTACAAAAACCTTTTGGAAAAACCTGTTCCGAAAGCGTTGTTGAAATAACAAACAAACGGCTCCTAAATTTAGGAGCCGTTTTCTTTTAAGAGGATATTGGATCTTATTTCAATCTTTCTAAAATCATATAAAACCCTTCTATACAGGCAAGGATCATTACTATATTATAAACAACTAATTGCCTTTTGTTAGGACTGCCAGTGATAATTGAAAAATTCTTTTTTTCAAAAAAAATTGGCTTGAATAACAAATAAATTATTCTAGCAAAAGATACTAGGCAGTTTATTAAAATGAAGCATAAAAAAAGAAAATCAGCAATGAGTTTGAATTGATTCACTTGCAGTGTTTTAGGTTATTTGATTTTAAGCAGGTTTAATACAGCCAATACCAATTTGGCAACCATGCCATTTTTAACAAGGATATTAGTTACATAATAGCCAAATAGTACAGGTATAATTATCTCAAAATCAGGAAAAAACAATTTTGATAAAATTGTACCAATAACTGAAATAGAAAACCAAATGAATGTTTCAATTGAAAATATTTTTCTCATTAAATTCTTAATTCGTTTTTATTAAAAATTGAAATAGCAGAAAAGCAATGGCTATTATACCATATACAATGAATAATTTCCAAGATGCTAGTTTGTATTTGATAGAAACTAATACAACTGCAGATGAAATTAAAATTGATATAGGGCCTGATATATACTTTAGGTTTCCTTTAAACAATCCAAATTCAGCAGCTAGCTCTAATAATATAAAATTGATAATTATTAGGGATATAATTATTCTCCTTTTTCGCTTTTTCTCTATTGAAATCGTTTCCATGATTTTTTATTTACAAGCTCTGTCTAGTTAAAAAACCGAATAGCAAAAATGACATTCCAAGTAATAAAATAATTAAATAATAAAACTTCTTATTTGTTTTTTCTTTTAATACTAAATTGAAGATTGCAAAAACAAATGAAATGCTTGTAATAGTTAAGCCCGAAATTATAAATGGCCAACTATGACTATTGTATATTACTAGTAGCATACTAAATACGCCTAAGCCAATAAAGGTTAATGCTGAAGATTTGTTTGTCATAATTATTTGCTTTTAATACAAGATTCATAGTTTAAAGAACACTCGTCTCTTTGTAACATTAGATACCAATAAGCTGTGCCCCCACAACTTAGTTCAAATGCAACTCCCAAGGTTCCAAATGAAATAGTTGAAATTCCAATTGCGGTAACTGTGCAACCTAAAATTGCTGCTGTGTAAACGGCAGAGGCTCTGCTACTGCAATTATCATAAATTCTTTTACAAAGGTTGTCGCTGTCTATCTGATTTACTTTTACTCTATTTGATTTATTATAACGAACTTCTATAATTGCTTGATAAATTGAGTCAATAGATATTTGTCCAATATCACTAAATTCAGACTTTAATTCAGATACTATTTTCGCTTGATTATTTATATCTGTCACAAAATTATCTAAAGAATTGTAACCAGAATACTTTGAAACTTTCGTTAATTCACTTTCACTAACTTTTTCTGAATTTAAATATTGTTTAAGTGTATCTTTTTCTAAAGGGCTTAAATGATTTGAATTACCGATATGGCCTTCTATTGTTTCTAAATTGTCTATAAATTTCACAAAGGCCAAGCTCTTTGTAAGATTATCTACAGATGCCTGTTTATTATTAAGGCTTGAATTTTCAGACTTTTTTTGACAAGAAAATATAGTTAAAAAAATTAAGCATACGCAAGTGGCAATTAAGGCTTTATTATAAGTTTGTTTCATTGATTAAATTTTTATTAAAGAAATAATGCTTGGTCCCTCCCCTGTCTCACACCAAGGATCAGATATTCAGCGGTTGATTTACTTGCTTATACTGCAAGGCTCCAGTTTCGAGTGTTTTCACTCTGGTCTGTAGTACAACACCAAATTTGTCTGCGTGCAAATCAACGTCCTTTTTTATTTTAGCTTGTGGCCTACAGGCTAGGTAAAAAAATAGACTAAAATCCATTCTGCGCTAGTGCATGGGCATAAAAGTACAGCACCGATTCTCGGTTAAAAAACCCTATTTTTCTTTTAATTAACGGGAACTCGGCACACTGATAAAGTCAATAAAAATTAAAGCGGCTGCTTTCCTTCGGCCAAATCTTTTATTTCGTCCGACATGATTATGGCAACCTTTTTAGTTGGAGTTGTATTTGAATAGTTAAGCATTCCAAGTGCAATTTCTGATGCTTGAATGGATTGGTATTTTCTGAGCGTTCCGGTTAAGAATTTGTTTAACCATCCAAAGACAAGAACGGCTATTTTTTCGCCGGCTCTGTGTTCTTTTCTATTGCCTGTTATAAGTGCGGGTCTAAAAATTCCAAGACTGTTATATCCTAATGCACTAATTTCTTTTTCCATGGTGGCTTTTACTTGGTTGTAAAAGATGAAAGATTTTTCACTAACCCCCATGGCACTAATTACTAAAAAAGCTTGACTGCCTGCTTCGTATTGTAGTTTGGCAAATTTCACGGGGTATCCTAGGTCTACTTTTTTAAATGCATCCTTCGAGCCTGCTTTTTTTATGGTAGTTCCCAAACAACAAAAAACAGTGGTTGCATCTACCGTTCCTTGGTAGGTATCAAAATCAATTATGATTTCCTTTAATTTAGGATGTACCATTCCCAAAGGCTTTCTATTATAGGCGTAAACAGTATGATAGGCTTCGCTTTCAAGCAATAATTGTAACAAATGTGATCCTGTTAGGCCGCTGGCGCCAATGAGTAATGCTGATTTTTGTTGCAAGGTTTGATTTTTTACAAAGCTATGGATTAATACTATTTTGTAGATTTGATAAGTATGGCGAACGATAATTTAAATAATGCACCCGAAAACTTAACTCCAGCCGATAAGGAGTTTGAAAATACCATCCGCCCAAAAGAGATTGACGATTTCTCTGGGCAGCCTCAGTTGATTGAAAATTTAACCATTTTCATTAAAGCGGCTAAGCTTCGTGGCGAGGCATTAGACCATGTATTGTTTCATGGCCCTCCCGGTTTAGGAAAAACTACTTTAAGCAGAATTGTGGCTAACGAATTGGGTGTAAATATTAAAGAAACTTCTGGTCCGGTTATTGAAAAGCCAGGCGACTTAGCAGGATTACTCACCAATTTGCAACCCAATGATGTATTGTTTATTGACGAAATTCATAGGTTAAGTACGGTAGTTGAAGAATACCTCTATGCCGCCATGGAAGATTTTAGGATTGATATAATGATTGATACGGGTCCAAATGCGCGTAGTATTCAAATTAACCTGAATCCTTTTACACTTGTGGGTGCTACTACCCGAAGTGGATTACTTACAGCGCCTTTATTATCGCGTTTTGGTATTAAATCTAGGTTGGAATATTATAATGCCGAAACCCTTAAAAAAATTATTGAACGCAGCGCCGCCATTTTAAATACAGAAATTTCTTCGGATGCTGCGGGAGAGATTGCCCGACGCAGTAGGGGCACACCGCGAATAGCCAATGGATTATTGCGTAGGGTACGCGATTTTGCGCAAGTACTAAATGATGCCACTATTGACCTTGGCATTACCCAACACGCGCTTAAAGCACTCAATGTAGACGAACATGGCTTAGACGAAATGGACAACCGTATTTTGGCTGCTATTATTGATAAATTTAAAGGAGGTCCGGTGGGGCTAACCACTATTGCCACTGCAGTAGGCGAAGAGTCTGGAACGATTGAAGAAGTATATGAACCTTTTTTAATTCAAGAAGGATTTTTACAAAGAACACCACGTGGTAGAGAAGCAACATTAAAAGCCTACAACCATTTAAAAAGAGAAATGACTAATAGGGGCGGATCACCAAATTTGTTTTCATAAATCAGTAATGTGCGAACTAGAAAATCTCGAATTGATTTTACAATAAATATTTCAACATAAACTGGACATAAAAAAAGCGTCTGTTTCATTTATAGAAACAGACGCTTTTTTATAGTTCAATAAGACTAAGGTGCTACTAATCTAAATCCATTTCCATGGATATTTACAATTTCAATATCGGTATCGTCTTTTAAATACTTGCGCAATTTGGCAATATATACATCCATACTTCTACCATTAAAATAAGTATCACTACCCCATATTTTTTTCAATGCCCTTTCGCGTGGTAGCAAATCGTTTTTGTGTTCAGACAACATTTTTAACAACTCATTTTCTTTTGGAGAAAGCGTTTGGTGGCTATCATTATTAATTAACTGACGCAATTTTGGATTGAAATGGTACTTGCCTAAATCGAATTCAATATTGTCGCTAATACGGTTGTCTTCTTCATTGCGTTTTAACATTGCTTTGATTTTCATCAGCAATACTTCGCTATCAAATGGTTTGGTAATATAGTCGTCGGCTCCTAGTTTGTATCCTTGAATGATATCGTCTTTCATTGTTTTAGCACTCAAGAAAAACAAAGGAATATCTAAATCTACATCGCGTATTTCTTCTGCTAATTTAAAGCCATCCATATTAGGCATCATTACGTCTAATAAACAGATGTCGAATTTCTCACGCTGAAAAGCGGCAAGACCTAAGCGGCCATCTCTTTCTAAGATTACATCGTAATCATTTAGCTCTAAATAGTCTTTTAATACTTTACCAAGATTGGTATCGTCTTCGCACAAGAGTATTTTACTTTTTTTATCTTCCATGTGAGTTTTTTTTATTCTTTTAAAGATAATTGAAAAATAACCAAGATCTAATTGGCAATTTATATTTTAACAGTTTATAACAATTCCTTCTTCATTAATACGAATGCGTTGCTCAGTTTCCATAAATTTTAGTGCTTGCCAGATTTTTTCGGAACTAAATTCACTGCACTGAATTAATAAGTCTCCAACATTCGTGCCAATTATTAAATAGGGCGTAATTATTTTTTCAATGGCTTTAAACTCAGCTGGGCTTAGTTCTTTTTTCTTCTTTGCAAGGCAGTTATTACAAATGCCACAAGCTTTATCTGTTGGTTCGCCAAAATATTCGGTAATGGCATTGCTTCTACAAAGATCATTATTTTCTAAGAAATTAAGCATTGCGGCTAAGCGAATTTCGTATTGTTTTTTTCTTGCAAGGTATTTATCTTGGTCGATAGATAAATAATCGGCAGGTGCCCTGTTGAGTAAAAAATGTATTTGAGGGGTTTCTTTTAATGGCAAATATTCTAAGATGCCAAAAGCTTGAATAGCTAGTAGTTGCTCCACAATATTTTCAACGGGTATTCTAAGTATTCGGGACAATTGTTTTTCGTGAATGGAAACACGATTATCAATAATGCCTTCGTAGGTACGCAACAATGTTTTTAATAAAGGCTCCCATTGCGGATAAGCTAGTTCAAAATCATTGAGCGTTTCTTTGTCTGTTGTAAAAGATAGTTGTGCCGGCAAAAAAATATTTTCCGAAAAACTACAATGCCCTTCTTGTTCTAATACTTTTAACACACTAGTTACAGTGTAGCCGTCTAGTTTAAAATTTCTAATAAACTCACTCAAGTCAAAATCAAAAAATTGTCCCTCACCTAATCCAATGGGCAATTGAATAAAATCTGCAATGGCTTGGTAGATTTTTTTAATTAAGGGGATGGGCGGATAACGCTTATCTGGTAAGGCTTTTAATTGGCTGATATCGTCTGAATGAAATAAAAGTACTGCATATGCTTTTTTCCCATCACGTCCTGCGCGTCCGGCTTCTTGGTAATAATTTTCTAAACATTCTGGCGCGTCATAATGTATAACTGTTCGAACATCTGGTTTGTCAATGCCTAGCCCAAATGCATTGGTACAAGCAATTACACGGGTATTATTTTTTATCCAAGCATCTTGTTTGTCGGTTCTTTCTTGTGCAGATAAACCTGCGTGATAAAAATCGGCACTAATATTATGCAACAATAATAGTTCAGAAATTTCTTTGGTTTGTCTTCGGCTATTGCAATAAACAATACTGCTGCCAGACACCGACTGAAGCACTTCTAACAATTTATTTATTTTACTATCTACCTGAAATACGCTGTATGAAAGATTGGGTTTTAAAAAAGACTGTTTAAAAATAGTGGCATCTTTCAATGCTAATTTTGCAATAATATCTTTTTGTACTAAGGGAGTTGCAGATGCAGTAAGTGCAATCATTGGAACGTCTTCTAGTTCAGATCGAATGGCTGCAATACGCAAATAGGGTGGTCTAAAATCGTATCCCCATTGAGAAATACAATGGGCTTCGTCTACCACTAATAAACTAATATTTAAATAGGGTAGATAGTCTTTAAACAAAGGGGTTTCTAATCTTTCGGGCGATAAATAAATAAATTGATAATCGCCCTCAACTGCGTCTTGTAAAATACATTTTACATCGTAATAACTAAGACCGCTATGAATCGTAGCAACAGAAATTCCTTTTTCAATTAGGTTTTCGGCCTGGTCTTTCATGAGTGCAATCAGGGGGCTTATAACCAAGCAAACACCTTCTAACATCAATCCAGGAATTTGAAAACAAATTGATTTTCCGCCACCAGTAGGCAATAATGCCAGTGCATCTTTTCCATCCAATACTGCCTGAATAATTTCTTCCTGCATGGGTCTGAAACTATTGTGCTTCCAGTATTCTTGTAATATGTTTAATGGCGTTTTTTTCATTTCAAAAAACTATAATACTTTTTTGAAATTTAGTCGAACAGAATTAACAGCCAAAACAACATCACTCAAGCCCATGGTAAGTGCACCAAAGCTTGGGCTTAAAAATCCAAATGCAGCAATGGGTATTGCTACAATATTGTAAATAAACGCCCAGAATAAATTTTGTTGAATGGTTAAATAAGTATGCTTTCCAAGCCCTAATGCCAATGGTAAATTTTTAAGACCATGGTTCATTAAAACAACTTGTGCGCTTTGCATGGCAATATGTGAGGCGTCGCTCAAAGAGATACCCACAGTGGCTTTGGCTAGTGCTGGTGCATCATTAATTCCGTCTCCAATCATGGCAGTTGGTTCGTGCGCATTGAAATTAGCAATGGCTGCAAGTTTTTGTTCGGGGGTTTGTTCGGCTAACCATTCATCGAGGTGTAAATAGCTTGCAACTTGTTCGCATTTTTCTCTTTTATCGCCACTTAATAAAATGGTTCGAATGCCTTTTGATCGGAGCATTTCAATAACAGCAACAGCTTCTGGTCTGATTTCATCGGCAACATCAATCCAACCCAATAATTCATTGTTGCAAGTGATGTAAACATTATGAGATCGGCTTTTGGTAATAGCAGCAACACCTTTATAAGAAACGGCACTATAGGTATTACCTAATTTATCGGTACCTACCATGCCCAATCCTTTTTGTTCTTCTATGCTAGCCCAACGAATAGCTTCTTTGGTTTTCCATTCCTTGGTAATACATTTTGCAATTGGATGGTTAGAATATTTTTCAAGTGAGTAAGCGATTCCTTTAAATTTTTCAATTGCTTCAGGTGTTTTATTATTAACTATCTCAAAATTCGAAATAGCAAAAAGGCCAGTTGTTAAGGTTCCCGTTTTATCAAATACTACTTGCTTAATGTCTTTAAAAATTTCTAAACTCCTAGCATTTTTAAACAATACGCCATTTCTTGCCGCACGTCCTAAACCAACAGCAATAGCGGCTGGTGTGGCTAATCCCATGGCACAAGGACAAGAAATAACCAACACGGCAATACCACGCAATAAACTTTCACTAAATACATGATGGCCTATAAAATAATTGGCTAGTAATGTTATTAGTGCAATGCTAATTACAACGGGTACAAAAATGGCGCTGATTTTATCGGCCATTTGTTGTACGGGCGGTTTTTCGGTTTGGGCTTCTTTTACTAGTTTTAAAATACTAGCCAAAACAGTGTGTTCTCCTACAGCAGTTACATAAGCTTTAATGGAACCGTTTTCTACAGTGCTTCCGCCAATTAACAAGTCGTTCATTTTCTTTTCTACGGGTACACTTTCGCCAGTAATGATGGCTTCACTAATACTTGCTTCGCCCCACAAAACTTTACAATCCATAGGAACGGGTTCGCCTGATTTAATCAGTATCAAATCGCCCACTTTTAAATTCCCACTTTCAACAGGAAAAATATGTTCCTGGTGTTGATCGTCGTAGGCAATCATATTGGCCATGACTTTTTGTGAAACTACCAATTTGTTCAATGCTTTTTGCGTGCTTTCTACCGATTTATCTTCCATCCAATTACCCAAAAAAACTAGGGTAATAATGGTGGCTGCTGTTTCATAAAATAAATAGTGTTCGGCATCGCCAATAATGGTTCCGTATAAGCTATATCCAAATGCTGCAATAGAACCAAGGGCAATTAACACATTCATATTAGGAATGCCTTTTAGCAAACTATGAATAGCGCTTCTGCCAAAAAAATCCATCCCAACAATAAACACAGGAATGGTTAAACCCAATTGTACGTAAGGATTCATGAGCCAATGAATATGTAAGCCCAGCATATGTAATAGCAGTGGGGCAGTAAAAACAATGCAAAATTTAAAACGTTGCAAATGATTTTGAAAGATTTTTTTAGACTTTTTAGTATCTGATTCATTGCCAGTAGCTACCTCGTATCCTAAGTTTCTTATGCCTTTTGCTAGGTCTGTTTTAGAAGTTTCGTTAACTATTTCAAAGCTCACATCGCCCCCCATAAAATTCACTTTTACGTCTTGCATACCTTTTTCTGTGAGGTATTTGTTTACAGTTAGCGCACAGTTGGTACAACTCATTCCTGAAACCTTCCAATTCACTTTTTCCATAATAGGGTAGTATTTGTTGAAGACGATACTGCAAAGGTACTACAAGCCCAATCGGCCACAGTTGGTTTAAGCAATAATATTTTTACATCATTGTGTCAAAAAAACGCCAAAACCAATAGAGAATTGGTTTTGGCATGGGTTCTTTATCTTTGAGTTATGGACGCAGTTTTTGAATTGGCACAAATTAAAGCAGTTGCAAGCGCTTTGTGGAAGGAAGGGAAGGCTAAAAAAATTTGGACCTTTAATGCCGCTATGGGAACTGGTAAAACGAGTTTTATTCATGCATTGTGCGAAGTGTTGGGTGTAACAGATACCGTTACTAGTCCTAGTTATGCCATCATTAATGAATACAATAGCCCAGAAGCTGGTATTATTTACCATATGGATTGGTATCGATTAAAGGACGAAGAGGAAGCCATTCAAGCGGGTATTGAAGATGCTTTGAGTTCTGGCAATCTTTGTTTAATTGAATGGCCCGAAAAAGCTGCAGGATTATTGCCAGAAGCTATTTTTCAAGTGCATTTAGAAATTTTAGACGAAAAATCACGTCGGCTATATACTGGCGAAAATCAATTAATTTTATAAGCATTCAAATAATTCAAGTTTTCAACTAACAATAAGTACAATTATGGCTACCACCAAACCTTCTATCAGCGCATCTTTTATGTATGAAACTCTAGAAGAAACTTTGGATGTAAAAGCACCGGGCGAAAAACTATTTATTGGTATTCCCAAAGAAGTGGCTTTTCAAGAAAATAGAATAGCCCTTACGCCAGAAGCAGTTGGCGTGCTTGTTGCCAACGGGAACCATGTAATTGTTGAACACAAAGCTGGAGAAGGTAGTAATTATACCGATCAAGATTATGCCGAAGCAGGCGCAAAAATTGTGTACGATAAAGCAGAAGTGTATAAAGCGCCCATCTTAGTAAAAAGCGCTCCACCAGTTGAGGAAGATTTGCCTTTTTTGCAAATGAATCAAACGATTATTTCGCCCATTCATTTGTCGGCCTTAAAAAAACATTATATAGAGCATATGATGGCTAAGCGTATTACTGCTTTAAGTTTCGAAAACTTTAAAGACGATAGTGGTACGTATCCAATTGTGCGAAGCATGAGTGAAATAACTGGAAGTGCTGTTATGCTAATTGCCGGACAATACCTTAGTAGTTTTAATAAAGGCAAAGGTGTTTTATTAGGAGGTATTAGTGGTATTCCACCAACCAAAGTAGTGATTGTAGGTGCAGGAATTGTAGGGGAGTTTGCTACTAGAAATGCACTAGCACTTGGCGCATCGGTTAAAGTATTTGACAACAATGTTTCTAAATTAAAACAACTTCAAAATAATTTAGGTCAGCGCATTTGGACCTCTGTTTTAGAGCCGCGCATTTTAGCCAAACAATTAAAAACATGTGAGGTTGCGGTTGGTGCATTGAGTAATGAATCTGGAAGAGCGCCAGTGGTAGTATCTGAAGAAATGGTTGCAGCAATGCGTCCGGGCAGTATTATTATTGACGTGGCAATTGATAGGGGAGGCTGTTTTGAAACGAGTGAACTAACTAGTCATGAACAACCAACATTTATAAAGCACGATGTAATTCATTATTGTGTTCCCAATATTGCCAGTGGATTTGCTAGAACAGCAAGTCAAGCCATTAGCAATGTATTGATGCCATTAATTTTAGAAGTTAGTGACGAAGGGGGAATAGAAGAAATGGTATGGCATAATTTTAATTTACGCGAAGGCATTTATTTGTTTAAAGGCGCGTTAACCGATATTTATATCAGTCAAAAATTCGATTTAAAATATACAGACCTAAACTTATTGATTGCTAGTAGAAGATAATTTATTGATTATTTTTTTTGTGAACTTTATAAATTTTTCAAATAACTCATGGGCATAAAAAAGCCTGCTGAAAATTTTCAGCAGGCTTTTTTTATAAAATTGGTTACTACTAAAAATACTTAGTAACACCTGGAACTGCAATTGGATAAAATCCATCAGGTCCTGGGTTAGTAGGTGTTGGCGCATCCCAAGCATAAACTTTAGGATGGATATCAATGCCAGAATTAATGGCTTTGTCCCAATCAATTACTTGTCCGCTATAAGTAGCCATTCTACCTAATATAGAAGTCATGGTACTCTTTGCGCCATTCTCTGCATCTGCAAATTTGTATTCGCCTTTTGCAATAGCAGCAAACAGTTCTTCGTGTTCTGTTTGGTAAGGATCTTTTTCTAAATTCTTTCCTTTTTTGGCATATTGGAAAAGAGTATTACCCTTGAAGTCTACAATTTTTGCAGCATTACAGAATATCTTTCCTTTGGTACCAATAAATAGCTCATCTACTTTACTAGAAGTGCCAGGAATATGTCGGCACTGGCTCGTTAAAATAGATCCATCGGCATAAGTATATTCTACAGAATGGTGATCGAAAATTTCTCCATTCTCTTTGCCATTGCGTACTTGTCTTCCGCCAGAACCTTGTGCTTTTACTGGATAGCCACCCTTGAACCAATTAATTACATCAAGGTTGTGAATATGTTGCTCATTAATATGATCGCCACAAAGCCAGTTAAAATAATACCAGTTGCGCATTTGGTATTCCATTTCAGTTTGACCTGCTTTACGTGGACGAACCCAAACACCATCGTTGTTCCACCAAGCATGTGCCGATGTGATATCACCAATTAAGTCTTTGTTTTGAAATAGTTCTCTATAAGATGTTTGGTAATGACGTTGTAATCCTACCACTACATTTAATTTCTTTTGTTTGGCAATTAATGCAGTTGCCAAAACTTTTTGTACACCAGCCGGATCAGTTGCAACGGGCTTTTCCATAAACACGTGTTTATTTTGGCTAATCGCTTCGTCGAAATGAATTGGTCTAAAACCTGGAGGTGTTGTTAAGATAACTACATCTGCTAAAGCAATGGCTTTTTTGTAACCGTCAAAACCTGTAAATCTTCTATCTGCAGGCACATCAATATTTTTTTCAATCCCTTTACCGTTACTAGTTGCTTCGGCCATTAATGCTTTATGACAGTTTTCTATATTGTCTGCAAAAGCATCACACATGGCTACTAGTTTTACATTTTGGCCGCTAAGCAGCGCTTGCATGGCGGCGCCAGTTCCACGTCCACCGCAACCAACTAGTGCTACTTTAATAGCATCAGTTGCGCCAGCAAAATAATTGGCACGAGTAAACATTGGGGCAGCTATTAAACCACCTGCAATGAGCGAAGAGTTTTTTACAAAATCTCTGCGGGAGTTGTTGTTGAAAGCATCGTTAAACATAAGTGTTCATTTTAAAGTTTATAAGCCAAGATAGTTCTTAAAAAATTGATTTGCTTCAGTTTCTGAAGGTTGTTTAATAGGTCTTACCAAACGAATACCAACGCCTCTTGCTTCAGTTAACCACCATTTACTTTTGGGTATTTGTGGATCTCTTTTATTCCAAGTTGGATCTGAATGAAAACGAGTGGCACTGCGTAATTCAAAAGCCGTTTCTTCAAAACTACCACCTCTTAATGTTTTTGGGTATTTAACAAGGGCTTTTGGTGGGGCAATTGGGTCAACAGCATTATCTGGTAAGTTTGTAAATAGCTTTTCGTCGTAATGGTCTAAAGTCCATTCTAATAAATTACCCAACATATCATACAAGCCCCAAGGATTAGGTTTTTTCTGTGCTACTTTTTGGTATTTCTCTTCGCTGTTGTCAATAAACCAAGCGTAGTCATTTAATTGCTTGCTATCGTTGCCAAAAAAATAACTGGTATTGGTGCCGGCCCTGCAGGCGTATTCCCATTCTGCTTCGGTAGGTAGGCGATAGAAAACACCTGTTTTTTGATAGAGCCATCTGCAATACATGATGGCACCATATTGACTCATGCTATTTGCTGGATAACCGCCTTCTTTACCCATTCCCCAAGTTAAGTCTACATATTGTGGACTTGGCCTTGTAATGGCGTCTACCGCTATGTTTTGGCTTGTTTTTTCGTCTTTTAAAAACACGTCAAAAACATCTCTAATAACTTCTGTTTCACTCATCCAAAAAGCAGAGATATTGATTTTTTTTTGTGGTCCTTCTTCTTTTTCTCTATTTTTTTCGTTTGATGGGCTTCCCATTAAAAAGCTACCTGCTTGAATAGGAACCATTTTAAATTGCAAACTAGATCCAGGGATTGATTGCTGGTAAGATTGAAAATTTTCTTTACTCGATTGGGCGCTTCCCAAATAGACCTTAGATACCAATAAAACAACTAATACATATTTTTTCACCAGGCAATAATTTCAAGGTTTCAAGTTAGTTAATTAATGAATAAACTGGTAAAATGTTTTATTAGGTAAAATGTTTATTTATTAGAAAGTTGTTTTGTATGAAGCGTTATTTTTTCTGCCAGTAATTTTTAAAACCATTTGTTTGATAAGGTTTGATTTTTCCGTTTTCAAGCACTGTTATAAATACTTCGGCATTTGCTTGTTTGGCAACAGCGTAAGCCGTTTTAATTGGTAAAATACTACAAGCAGTTGCAAGCCAGTCGGCAGTGGCGCCGTCTTTTGCAATAACAGTCACATTTCGCTGAAAACTAACGCCATAGCCTGTTCTAGGGTCTATGATATGCGCATATTTTTTGCCATCATGCACAATGAATTGGTAGGCGTCTCCAGAAGTGGCTACTGAAATGTTTTGTAAGGATAATTGTGTGTTTAGTAATTCGTCGGTTTGCTCGGGAACATTTACACCAACAACCCATCCATTTGAATGTGGTGGCGCACCGCTCATTGAAATATCTCCACCTGCATCAACTAATGCCGATTGTACTCCTTTGAATAGTAAAAAGTCAATCATTTTTTGAGCGATATATCCTTTTGCAATTCCTCCAAGATCTAGCCGCAAACTTGGTTTTAAAATGCTTACTGTTTTGTTGGTGGAATCAATTTGTAGGTATTGGAATCCTACTTTATTTTTGGCTTCAGTAACCATTGTGGCACTAGGAAACTGGTGATCTTTTCTGCTTTTTCGCCAGAGCAAACTCAACTGTCCAATACTTATATCGAAACTATGCTGGCTTTTTTCGAACGCTTTTTTTGATACCAATAAAATATCTAATAGTGCGGGTGAAACTTTTATTGGTAAATTAATTTTGCTATTATATAGTTTGCTTA
>Ga0194060_10000814_pt1 | contig 22704 bp, 23 predicted proteins | sample SepL225m_MetaG_FD_163427 | JGI IMG/M metagenome (GOLD analysis project Ga0194060, IMG submission 163427) | Anoxic zone freshwater microbial communities from boreal shield lake in IISD Experimental Lakes Area, Ontario, Canada - Sep2016-L222-5m | ecosystem: Environmental > Aquatic > Freshwater >... | reverse complement strand
GCACGTAATTCCCAAATGGTCTTTGCCTCTGGCCCTGCAGGAAGTACCCGTGAATCAATTGCGTGTGATGCTTGAGCAATAGCTTTACCTTGAGCAACTGCTTCTTCGGGAGAGTTTCCACCTACCTCGATCATCAGCCATCCCTGACCCTTTGGTAGTTCTGGAAATCCCTTTCCCTTCCAATGCTGGCGCGCAACTTCGATTAAGCGAATATCTAAACCTTCCATGGCAAGTGGAGTAAATTTCAAAAGATTTGGAACATCATCACCGGCATCTGGCATCGTTGCATATCCCAAAATGACCAGTGCGGGAGCGGACGCTTGAGGTACTAAGCGGAGCTTTGCTTGCAGAATTGTTGCCAAAGTTCCTTCAGTACCAGTTAAAGCAGCTGCAAGATTGCTCCCATTTTCCGGCAATAGATGCTCAAGCGTATAACCACTTACTTGACGCCCAAACTTCCCGAACTCGGTACGTAGTACCGCTAAATTCTTTGAAACTAATTGCTGCAGCCCTGGAATTGAATCGAAACCTTTTTCAGCGGTGAATTTTCGAAGTCGACCATCTAAGAGATCTAACGAGATTACATTCTCTGCAGTCTTTCCATAATGGAGCGCATGTGGCCCACAGGAGTTATTACCGATAAGCCCACCCAATGTGGCACGGTTTTGTGTAGATGGATCTGGTCCAAACCTCAGACCATGAGGTGCGGCAGCACTTTGCAATGAAGAAAGAATTACTCCGGGTTGAACAATTGCTGTTCGGTTTATTGGATCAAGATCAAGAATCTTATTCATATGTACAGATGTATCAATTACGATACCTGTGCCTATTGAGTTACCAGCGATTGAAGTGCCTCCACCGCGGAGCGTTACTGGCACTCGATCATTGTGGGCAATTTCCAAAATTGTTGCGAGATCTTCACTATCAATGGGTGTGACAACAACCTCTGGCACGACACGGTAATTGGAAGCATCGGTGGAGTACTCAGCTTTTTTTATCTGAGTATCACTGACAGAACCACGCACATCTTTGCGAAGGCGCGCAATCGTTTCGCGCACTTCACCAGATGCAATGGTCATGGATTCATTCTTTCTCTAAAAAAAGTAAACTCCGGTGAAGTTAGTTTCCTAACCTCACCGGAGTTTACAGTGCTATCAAATTAATTCAATTCGAATTAATCAACTGCCCATAGCTTGAGGTACACAGCACGATATCCAGATGCTGGATCGAATGTGTTACCTGCAGGCACGTTTGTCTTGTCGATCAAGCCAGGTGCTGCAACCCACTGCGCAATTGGAGACTTTGCGAATGTGCTGTTGATTGCATCAACGAGCTGCCAAGCCTGTAGGTAAAGAGGCTCTGCAACTGTTGCCAACTGGTACTTGCTTGTGCGGATACGGTTGAGCTCAGCGCTGTCTCCGTCGCCTGCAGCAATTGCGTAAGGCGCTCCTGTTGGCTTGATTCCAGCTGATTGAAGAGCTGGAGCTGCACCGTTTGCGTATGCACCGTTAATACCGAAGAAGTATGTGAAGTTCTTTCCGTACTTCTGAAGCATTGAAGCGATGATTGCTGGCATCAACTGTGAAGTTGAAGAAATTGGAGTGTCTTTGATTTCCAATACCTTGCCGTATGGATCCTTCTTGATTTCTGTAGCAATTGCATTTGACTTAGCGATCGCAACTGCGTACTGGCTATCAGTAAAGATAACTGCACCGAACTTTGTAGTTCCTGACTTTGCGATTGCGTAAGAAGCAGCTGTACGTGAAACAACAAGTGGATCAGTTGTTACGTTGGTCTTCATTCCAAGGCTTGCACCTGGAGTTGGACCTGAGTGCCAACCGAATGATGGAATTCCAGCAGCAGTAGCAGCAGCAACCTGAGCTGCTTGTTCTGTTGCATCTGTTCCGCCGAGGATGATGGCATCAACCTTGTCCGCAATTGCAGCGTTCATAGCAGCAGTACGTCCACTTGGTGTTGCCTGTCCGTCGTAAACCTTGATCTTCCAATCGAGGTGAGCAGCAGCTTCCTTAACGCCTGCGAGGACGCCAGTGATTCCACCGTTTGATAGATCTGATGCAACGAATGCAATCGTTGCGCCCTTCTTCTGTGCCTTTGAACCTACTGCGGGAGGGGTGAACCCAGATTTCGCAGAGAGGCTGTTAGCCACATATGCCTTAGCAGCTGCAACAACATCTTGCGCTGCTGAAGCTTGGTTGGCAGTAACGACTGCTGGCACAACCATAGTGATACCTAATGCAGCCGCGAGGCTGATTCTTAGGAGTTTCTTCATGTGTATCCCTTTCTTTGATGTGGGGTTTTGAGTTTGAAAGGCAGCTCCGCCGCTATTTCTTAACTTCCCCTTCCGCACGAGAGGTTTTCTCGCTCGGAATTTCTTTATCTACCTTATTACGCCTATTGCGACTTGCGATAGAGGCGATCGTGATTGCCGTGACCAAGGTAAGGCCGTTGAAGAGCGGTGTTAGGAAGAAGCTTCCTGGGAACATCTGAAGGAGGCCAGAGATTCCGATAACCGCAATAAATATGCCAACCACAGTACCGAGCGGATTTACACGCCCTGGCCGAATAGTTGTGGATCCAATGAATGCAGCGGTAAGCGCTGGCAACAATAGATCAGGCCCAATATTACTTTGGACGTTTCCGAGTTGACGAGCACATAAGAGATAACCGGCAAGACCAGTAATCATTCCTGAAGCGATCATCGAACCGTAGATGTATCTGCTTCTCTTAATACCCATCAATTCTGCTGCACGAGGGTTTGCACCTACTGCGTACATATAGCGCCCTACAGGTAAGTATTCGAGAACGATAAACATTGCAATCGCAATTGCGATGGCTACCAAAAATGATCCTGGGATCCGATCAATAGACCAGGTACCAAATTTATTAAATGCCTCACTTCGCTGGTTCTTGAGATCGATAATCTGCGTGCCACCAGTTACAGAGTATGAGATTGCATAAATTACTTGTCCGGTCGCAAGTGTTGCAATAAATGCATCTACTTGAGCAAGCTCGATAAGAAGCGCATTAACAACTCCAACGAGTGCGCCACCTACGATAATCATGAGAAGAACTAGTCGATAATCAAGTCCATCCATCTGCCAGACGAGTGCCATAACCTGCCAGAGTCCAACACCGTAACCGAAAGAGAGATCGATTTTTCCGACAGCCATTGGGAGCGTTACACCCAGCGCCAGAATAAATAGAACAGCATTACCTGAAGAGAGAATTCTAAAATTTTGAAGCGTTGGGAATGTATCTGGCTTGGCGATAGCAAAAATAATGAAGAGCACGACAATAATGGAGACCATGCCGTAAACAGGAACTACACGTCGCATAAAGCTTGAGCCCTTAGGCGCTTCGAGCGCAGTTGAAACCACTGAATTCTTGCTCATTTAATTACTTCCTCCTGAAGATGCCATTGGAACTAGATTTGAAGCGATTGAGATTAAGTTATTGAAGGTGATATCTGACTTTTCAACAATCTTGACTGGTTTTCCTTGGAAGAAAACCACTGCACGGTTTGCAACGCGTACAACTTCTTCCATATCAGTTGAAACAATGATCAAAGAAGTTCCTGCCTCTGTGACATCTTTAAAGAGGCCATAGATATCGGCCTTTGCACCAATATCTACGCCCATCGTTGGTTCTTCGAGAACCATCACATTAAATGAAAGACCAAACCAGCGAGCAAGAATTACCTTCTGCTGATTTCCTCCGGAGAAAGTATCTAAAGAGAGATCTGGATCTCGGGGGCGAACTCCAAATTTATCTAGATGCGGGTAGGACAAGCTTCGCTCTTTCTTATTACTTATTGGGCTAAACATGCGCCGACCCCATAAGTTTGGGTTTAAGAAGAGATTCTCTTTCACAGACATTCCAGGGGCAATCGCTTCAGTTTCGCGGTTGGATGTACTAAATCCAATTCCAAGTCGAACTGCTTCAGAAACTTTTCTATATTTTAGATCTTTGCCTGGCATCGAGATAGACCCACGAGTAGATGCAACTACACCTGCAATGGCGCGACCAATTTCATCTTGCCCCGCACCACGCAACCCGCAGAGCGCAATCACTTCGCCCTTGAATACATCAAGTGACAGTGGCCCCGCTTGGTGGGTTCCAAATTCACGGAGTGAAACCTGAATATTCTGAGTGGGAGGAGCAAATTCAGTATCAAGAACTTCCTTACCCACGATCAAACTGACGAGTTCAGTCTTTGGAAGAGAATCAACTTTTCGGTTAGCAACCACAGAACCGTTACGCATAATTACTGTTCCGTCTGCTATTTCATAGACTTCATCAAGGCGGTGAGAGACATAGATGATTCCAACGCCACTCTTTTTGAGTTCACGTAAAACTTCAAAGAGGCGCACTACATCGTGAGCAGGAAGCGATGCGGTTGGTTCATCAAGAACCAAAACTTTTGGCTTTTGAATCAAGGCGCGCGCAATTGCAAGCAAGCTGCGATCCGTACGGCTTAAGGTAAAGATTCGAGCTTCTGGATCGATACCGCCTGCAACGATCCCAAGCACATCTCTGGCTTGTTGATTCATCGCCTTAATGTTGATTAAACCTAATCGACGTGGATATCCAATGATCTGTGCAATATTTTCAGCAACTGTCATCCACTCAATTAATCCAAGTGTCTGGTGAACGAATGCAATTTCGGGATTCTTGCCATCGAGATGAATTTTTGCTCCATCGATAAAGACTTCACCGAAATCAGGTGTGTACACACCAGCAAGCATCTTGATGACAGTTGATTTACCTGCTCCGTTTTCACCAAGCAGTGCAACTATTTCTCCAGAGTGCACATCAAATGAAACATTATTTGCAGCATGCGTTGCGTAGAAGGATTTATCTAAACCATTAATTTGTAAAACTGGTTGTGAATTAGACACCATGAAAACCCCTGAACATTTAGTGAGGCTAACAGGGTTATGAGCCTGGCGATAGTTAAATATGAAACGTTATAGGTTCGTTATCAAATGTATTTACCCATTGGTACGGGTTACTATTCTTAGCATGCCCATTGCTCTCTACGCCTTAGCGCTCGGAGGCTTTGGAATCGGCCTCACCGAATTTGGCACAATCGGCCTACTTCCACAAATTGGCAGCGACTTCAATATTTCTGCAGCAACAGCCGGATATCTTGTTTCCGGTTATGCCATCAGTGTTGCTTTTGGTGGAATATTTATCACAATCGCTGTGACTAAATTGGAACGGAAAAAAGTGCTACTCGGCCTGATGACGCTCTTTATTCTAGGAAATTTCATCAGTGGAATTGCCAATACTTTTCCCATCATGATGGTGGGTCGAGTTGTTGCCGCGTTATGTCACGGTGCATTTTTCGGAATTGGAGCAGTGGTTGCAACAGATCTTGTTGACTCAACTAAAAAGGCTCGCGCGCTCTCCATTATGTTTACGGGACTGACAGTGGCTAATGTTCTGGGAGTCCCCTTTGGCACATGGCTTGGACAACAATTTGGTTGGCGCTCGACATTCTTAGCTATCTCACTTGTGGGAATTTCAGCTTTTCTCGCAATCGTATTTCTCGTTCCCCTCGACCCACCTAACAATCCTGAGACGGGCGCTCGAAAGATTCGCGATGAATTGCGCGCATTCACACAGCGCCAGGTTTGGTACTCACTTCTCGTGACTATCTGTGGATTTGGAGGAATGTTTGGCGGCTTCACATATATCGCTTACACCTTGACACGGGTAACTCACTTTGCCGATTCCTCTATCCCTTACATCTTATTCCTCTTCGGAATCGGAATATTTATTGGTAATTACTTCGGGGGAAAGTCTGCAGATAGAAATCTAAAAGCGACTATCAGTGGTTACCTTTCGGGCCTCTTTGTCATTCTCGTGATCTTTGCAATGACTGCAACAAGTAAGCCTGCCTCCGTTCTATCTATTTTCCTCATGGGAATTCTGGGCTTTGCGCCGGTATCGGCAGTGCAGATGAGGGTTATGAAGTTTGCTTCAAGCGCCCCAACTCTTGCATCGGGTGCAAATATTGCATCCTTTAACATCGGTAACACTATTGGTGCTGCAGCTGGTGGGTATTTGATTGCAAAGAACTTCGGCTACACATCCCCACTATGGTCTGCTGCTGCGCTCACAGCCCTTGCCGTTATTATATTTTTTATCGCAGATTTTGATGAAAAGAAAGCGCTTAAGAAAGTATCGCTCTCTTAATAACTTCCGCATCCTTACTTGGCGAGTCACTGAGTTCTACAACCAGCCTGGAGGCCGCTCGATAGAGGGGATCTCGACGATTAAATCGTTCAATAAGAATATCGCTACCAGCGTCTTGAAGTACTTGGCGGCCAACTCCGGAACTACCTGCTCGTTCAATAATCATTTCGATAGGAAGTCTTAGATAAACACTAAAGACCGAGTCGAGCAGAAGGCGATTCTCTTCGTTATCGATGACTGATGCGGCAGCTCCCGAGATGAAGGAATCAGGTCGACCGAGTACATCACGTAGATATTGCGTCTCTAGCGCATGCAATTTTTCAACTGGAAGTTGAGAAACTTCTTTTTCACTCAACCCATAAGTCGTGGTTATCTCTACATCATTATCAAAGTATGGCCACTTCAAGTCGTGCGAAAGAATTTTGCCCAGGGTGGATTTGCCAGCGCCCATTGGACCCAACAAAATCACCTTCACCATGCACCTCTATCTCTTGACTCGCGGATTCGACTAGACTTCCTCTACAAAGTTTCCTCCAGAGATAGCAATGGTACTCATTCATGGATTTCACAGTTGGACTCACTCGAGACTTATCCGACGGAGCAGGTGGATTTAGCTGGGGAGATGTTTCTATCGAAACTCTCGCACCACTCACGTGGAATTTCATGGCCAATGCAGAGCCTTTTTTAACACCTCATGATTTTGACGGATTGAGCGCAGTTGCATTCGCTGGAGTGGGTATCAATGCTGAATCTTTTGGATCACCTTCCAAATCTCCCTTGGTAATCTCGCGTTTTGGAGTTGGATATGACAACGTTGATTTAGCGGCGTGTACAAAGGCAGGTGTTGCGCTCACAATCACACCAGATGGATCTAAGAAGCCAGTTGCAACTGCGGCACTCACTCTCATGCTGGCAACGATGTTTCGTCTGGTAGCGAAAGATCATCAGGCTCGATCTTTCGATTGGGGAAATCGTATTAAAGGATTGGGTACCGGTCTTAATGGAAAGACAATTGGCACCATTGGACTTGGTAATGTTGCTAGCGAATTTTTCAGACTGATAGCTCCCTTTGAGACAAGACGCTTGGCATGTGATCCATGGAAGAAGAGCGAAGAAGCCGCAGCGATTGGCGTAGAACTTGTAGATTTGGAGACACTTGTTGTGCAATCAGATGTCGTTGTTGTCACTGCAGCCTTGACTCCCGAAACACGACACTTGATTGGTAAGGCCCAATTTACGTTAATGAAGAAGAGTGCAATCTTGATCAATATTTCCAGAGGTCCCCTCGTTGATGAAGAAGCGCTAGTAAGCGCGCTCAAGCAAGGTGAGATTGCTGGGGCAGGCCTTGATGTATTTGAAGTTGAGCCGATTGCTGAGAATAATTCCCTTATGCAGATGTCCAATGTAATTGTTACTCCTCATAATCTTGCTTGGACTGATGAGCTAGCGCTAGGCATGGGAAAGAGTGCATTCGGATCTATCGTGACCATGAGCCGCGGAGAAATTCCTCAATACGTTGTTAATCGTGATGTCCTTGAAACTCCTCAATTTAGAGAGAAAATTGCGAGAGTTCTATCATGAGCGAAAAGACGAAAGTAGCCGTTATTGGATTAGGTGCGATGGGGCTTCCTATTGCTACAAATTTGGCCCGGGCTGGGTATCCAACACAAGGATGGAATCGATCAACAGGACCTCGTGAGTTAGCCGCACAACAAGGAATTGCTACCCCTGCTAATCTCAATGAGATTGATGCGCGCATTGTCTTTGTAACTCTTCCAGATCTACCTCAGCTGATTGAAGTTCTTGAAAATGGATTACAGAGTGCTCTTAAACCTGGTGATTATCTCGTCGTCATGAGCACTGTCTCGCCAGTGGAGATAATTAACTTTGCTGCATCCATGAAAGAGCGCGGCATTATTGTGATTGATGCACCTTTAAGTGGAGGAGAACTCGGAGCCCAAGAGGCAACACTTTCTATCATGGTAGGTGCAGATGACGAGAATTTTAAGTTCTTGCAACCCATATTTGCGATACTTGGAAAGACCGTAGTTCTACTCGGTGGCATTGGTGCCGGACAATTAACAAAGGCAGCAAATCAAATTGTTGTAGCGATTAATCTGGCAGCCATTGGCGAGGCGGTAACACTTGCTCGGCGAGCAGGCCTTGATGCAAGTAAAGTTCTTGAGATATTTGCCGGTGGCTTAGCTAATTCAGCAGTCTTACAACTTCGACGCCCAAAGATTGAAGCGATGGAATTTCCAGCTGGTGGAAAGTCAAAGTTCTTGCTGAAAGATCTCTACTTTGCACTCGATGCAGCAAAGTCTGATGGAACTGAGCTGCCAGTGACTGAGTTGGTAACTCAGCTTTACGCACAACTCATTGAAAATGGGGATGGCGAGTTAGACCACAGCGCAATCATTCGTGAAATCGAGCGTTTAAGTAATTAGCCCTGCGCAACAATGTTTGCTGGTTCTTCACCACGAGCCACACGTTCGAGCTGGCTTGCAATAAGTTTCTTGGCGCGACTATCAAAAGCTGTTGAGTTTCCGCCTACATGTGGCGAAAGTACAAGATTTTTAGCGCTCCACAATGGGTGCCCTTCTGGAAGTGGCTCGGGGTCTGTGACATCTAATCCTGCGAATAAGCGGCCCGAATTGAGTTCGGCAATGAGGGCATCTGTATTAACGATTGGACCACGCCCTACGTTGACCAAGACAGCCCCATCCTTCATCTTTTTCAAACGTGCCGCGTCGAAGAGATTCTTTGATTCGTCGTTGAGGGGAAGTACGAGAAAGACGATATCTAATTGTGGGAGATGGCTATCTAGTTCAGAGATTTTCACAGCACCATCAATGCCTGATCGCGAGAAGAAGGTAACTTCAACATCGTACGGCGCAAGATAGCTAGCCAGAGTGTGTGCAATCGAACCTGCTCCAATAATGCCAATCTTACTATCGTTAAATGAGGAATATCTTTTATTTGCCCATCTACCTTCAGCCTGAGCGATTGCAAAGTCATAGAAACCTCGGCGAGAGCTGATAGCTAAAGCCACTGCTAATTCGGCAGTAGATGCATCATGCACACCTCGTGCATTGCAGAGCGTCACACCTGGTTTGAGAAATTCGAGAGCATCATCGAAGCCGGCATTGGGAACTTGAAGAATTTTAAGGTTTGACATCGCTGTTGTGTACTCGAGCGCTTTTCGACCACCCATATACGAAGCGACATAAAATGAAATCTGAGAAAGATCACTGCTATCAAGCGGAAAATTCTTTGGATTCAACGCCTGTATACCTTCTGGAACTTGAAGATCTTCCCACTGGGTCCACACTGTATATTTCTCAGGATTTGTCATAGCGCAAGCATAAGGCAAGTAGTAGCATCATCTACTTACTCAATAACCAGTTGATTCGGGGAATGATGAAAGAAGCTAACTCGCGATTAAGCGCACTTGTTGATGGATTATTCGATTGGGAAATTGAACAATTTGTCTATGTCCCATCTTCGCATTCTGCGCCTGTGATTCGCTCTCTCGAAGCACGCGGCATCAATGGCGTTATGGCTAATCGTGAAGAAGAGGCTGTTGGTATTGCAGGAGGAATGGCTCTCACGGGTAAGAGAGTTGCCATGGTGATGCAAGATAATGGCTTTGGAAATGCACTTACAGCTCTTGCAACATTCGCTAATTCGTATCACATCGGTTTTCCAATCTTTGCGAATACCCGCGGTGGTCTTGGCGAATACAACGCAATGATTCATTCAATTTCAGACTCCGCGCCAGATTTATTAAAGAAGCTAGGAATCCGCGTAGAAAATCTTGGAATTTCGGATTCAGTAGAGGTATGGCGCTCTTCAACCACTGCAGTTTCCAAGCTGTCTGTTATTCAACGCAGACCAATTGTTACTATGTTTGAATCACTTCACCCAGGTATGGAGACAATCAAATGAAGAGAATAGAAGCTCTCGCAATTCTCAATGATGTATTTGGTGATGATCCACTGATCATTACATGTGGTGCAACAGCGCGCGAGATGGCTAGCCTCTCACGCAAGAAAACCCATCTCCCACTTCTTGATTCGATGGGTCTTACAACTCCAGTTGGACTTGGAATAGCACTTGGACATAAAGGTCGCGTTGGTGTCATCGATGGTGATGGATCACTTCTCATGGGTTTTAGCATCCTCCCAACACTGAAAGCCTATGGACCTAAGAATCTCATTGTGGTTGTTTTGGATAATGGCCAACATGCTTCTGCTGATGGCATGTATTCACAAGCAAATGTTGTCGATATTGCAGGGGCTGCAAAAGGCCTTGGGCTATGGACTGCTCAATGTGATTCTGGTGAAGAGATGAAGAAGCTCATCGTTTCTCGTGATAATTGCGATGCGATTTCAATGATTTTTGTGAAGATTGAGACAGGAAATACTCCTAATATCCCGTTCTATCTTGCAGATCCAGCAAAACTTGGAGCTGACTTCGTTGAAGCAGTCGCAGGTTAATTAATCTGGACGAGTACTTTCCCAGATTTTTCTGAATCCCTAGCAATCTCGAAGGCAGCTGTAGCTTCACTTAATGGCATGACATGAGTGATGATGGACTTGATCCATTCATTTTCTGCCAACATTGTCACTGCATCGCTAATCTCATCATTAAAACGGAAAGTTCCTCGTAGTTGAATTTCCTTCGAGATGAGCGGAGCGATTGCGATTGGTTGAGGTCCAGCGCTTAACATGCCGACCTGTACGACCACACCTGCGCGACGAACAGATTGAAATGCAGATGAAATAGCAGCGGGTGCTGCTGAACATTCAAAAACTACATCAAACTCATTCTCTGGGAGCTGATCTTTGCCGATTTGAATTGTTGTAGTTGCACCAACTGCTTCTGCACGTTTGAGGGCAGAACCAAGAATATCCGTTGCGGTGATAGAGGTTGCACCAAGAATCTTTGCAGCAGCTACAACACATAAACCTATGGGTCCTGAACCGGATACAAGTATTCGCTTACCTTTTACTCCATCAGCAATGTTGATCGCATGGATTGCAACTCCAAGTGGTTCAGCTAGCGCTGCAAGTTCGAGAGAAAGGTTCTTTGGCAATACACGAACCATAGATTTCTTTGCTACAAAATATTCAGACATTGCACCCTGTGTATGAGGATGAGTAGATGCGCTTCCAAGATATGCACCTTTAGGCCAGAGATACGGCTTAGCTTCAATTCCTCGTTCAATTACCCCGTAAGTTGCTGGGTGGAGAGTGACATTTGTACCTTGCGCGTATTCACCAGTGGGATCTTCATCAACCACGCCGCTGAGCTCGTGTCCTGGAATGAGTGGTTCTTCAACTACAAATGCTCCATTTGCACCATCGAAGTAGTAGTGGAGATCGGAGCCACAAATTCCAACGTAAGAGATTTTTATTCTGACTTCATCTGCTGAAAGCTTTGAATTTGGTACCTCAATCAGCGCGCCATCGAGTTTGCCGTTGATTACAAATGCTTTCATGACTTCATCCTACACATGAAGATAATTTGAAGGTACCCTCCTTTCTATGAATTCGATGGAACCACTTTCCCTTCGTTCTGTCACTCCCAAAAATTTGATATTGAAGAAACGTCCAACCATTACTGGAATTGTGCATATTGGTCTGGGCAACTTTCATCGCGCTCATCTGGCTATCTATACCGCAATTGCTATGGAAAAATTCGGAGGTAATTGGGGCATCTGTGCGTACTCAATGCGTAATGAAAAACTAGTCTCTGGGATGAGAACCCAGGATAATCTCTACAGTGTTGTCGAAATAGGGCCTGAAACAGAGGCAGTTGTCATTCCTGGCGTTCACACCCGCACGCTTGTTGGGGAAAGCGATCTACCCGAGTTGATTGCCCAGATTGCGAATCCTGAAACAAAGATTGTTTCATTGACTGTAACGGAAGCTGGCTACTACATTTCTCAAGGAAGTAGAGGGCTAGATATTCAACATCCTGATGTCATCAATGATCTTTCAGGAAAAATTTCTAAAACAATTTATGGAATATTGACTCAAGCTCTTTCTATAAGAGCAAGGACCGGAGCTGCGCCAATTACCATTCTCAGTTGTGACAATGTTGCCAGTAACGGATCTCAATGCCACTCACTTATTCTTGAATTTGTAGAACATATTGGTAATAGTGAATTAAAGGATTTCATCTCCACCCAAGTCAGTTTCCCAAACTCAATGGTAGATCGCATTGTGCCAGGTACGGAAAGTGCGCATCTCACGATGGCAGCGAAGCGACTTGGTGTTACTGACGCAATTCCAGTCCCTGCCGAAAAGTTCACTATGTGGGCAGTCGAAGATAATTTCATTGCCGGACGTCCTCAATGGGAGGCTGCAGGTGCAATATTTACAACCGAAGTTGAAAAATTTGAAGTAATGAAATTGCGATTGCTCAACGGTGCCCACTCTCTACTCGCATACGTGGGCGCACTGAGCGGACACCAAACTATTCCAGAATCACGATTTAATCCGCTCATTGAGCGCGCACTTAGAGAAGCTCTCTACAAAGAGTATTTGCCTTCACTAGAGATGCCCTCGGGTTTAAACGCTGATACATATATTGAGCAATTATTTATGCGCTGGTCAAATACTGCACTTGGCGATAAGACCGCTCGCGTAGGTAGCGATGGCTCTAGCAAATTACCGCAACGAATAACAGTTCCGGCGCTAGAAAGCTATGCACGGGGGGAAGAACCAAAAATTCTTGCTCTCACTGTTGCTGCCTGGCTAATGTGCATTTCAGAATTTAATGGTTTTGAACGAGGCCCCTATGCCGAACAGATGAAAGATCCGGCTCGATTAAAGATTATTGAGATAGCCAAGAGTTCTGCTGAGGTTGCCACACTAGTCACACGCTTCTTCGCGGAGAGTGGAGTATTTTCAAATGAGCTTTCAAATAATGCATCTTTTGTTCAGCTAACAACTAGGTATACAGAGATAATCATGTCTCAGGGGATTGCAGCTGCAATTACTGCATCTCTCTCCTGATTGTGAAAGGATTTAAGTGAAGAGTTCGAAAATTGTCGGCACAATTCGTGGCTTGGTACGGGCTACTCACTTTGGTCCTACCGTTCTTGTTGTCACCATGTCATTCTTTTTATCGCTCTCACCTTATTCAGCAGGTGAAGCACTCCAGATTGCTGTTGCAGTTCTTGCGGGTCAATGTGTGGTGGGTTGGACAAACGACCTGATTGATTATCCGCTCGATGTGGCAGCATCTCGTTCCAAGAAACCACTCGTGGCAGGCATGATTACCGCAAAGCAGTTAAAGCCTGCTGTCTTTATTGCGCTGTTTTTTGCATTACTGCTCTCACTGATTGCTCCTTGGGGAGTAAAAGGAACAGCACTGCATTTTTTAGCTCTGTTAAGTGCAACTTTATATAACGCGAAATTGAAGAAGAGTCTTCTCTCTGTTCTGCCTTATCTAGTCTCATTCGGAGCTTTGCTCTGGGGGATTTATTTAGGAGCAGATGAGAATCCTCCGCTATGGCTCTTCGTCGCGTTTTTATCCTTTACCTCAGCCTTTCACTTCCTCAATGTATTAAAAGATTTAGAGATGGATCTTGCCCAAGGGATACATGGTCTACCTCAACGCTTAGGAAAGAACCGCAGCATTGCTGCCGCTGTGATTCTGGGCTTGGTTGGAAGTTACTTCGTATTTTTTAGATCTTAGGCAGGTGTGATGCACGCGTCTCAGGCAATTTTGTTGCGACAAGAACTGCGAGCGACATGAGCACTGCAGATACTAAGAAGGCCGGCCTAAATCCATAGTGATCAGCGATCGCGCCAAGAACTATTGGCGCAACCATCGCACCCGCATCTCCTGACATCTGGAAGAGGCCGATTACCTGTCCACCTTTACCTTCGAGAACATCGCCGACAATCGATGATGGTGTTGTTGAAAGGAAGGCGCCACCAAACCCAACAATGACACTTGCTGCAAGAAATTCCCATGGCTTGGTTGTAAATGCGATTGCAATAATAAAGAGTGTGACAAAGGATGTGCCTATTACTGCTGAATAGCGACGTCCATTTTGATCCGAGAGCCTTCCAGCTCGTAAAAGGAATAGCCCATTAATAATCGTTGAGATAGTAAATCCAAGTCCCATGAAGCTAGGAGTTACCTTGATTTCCTCCACCATAAAGAGTGGCAGAATCGAGCGACTCATACCAAAGAGCACCCATGATGTTATAAAAGAGATGATGAGAGCGCTGCGATAAGGACTTAAGGCGAGAGCTGATTTAATCGTGATTGTTTCACGCTCTTGGTTAGCAGTGGGTTTGGCGGCAAGTGTTGAATTACGTAAGAGAACTGCACCAGATGTACTTGCTCCAATGAGCAAGAATCCATAGATAAGAAGTGGCGCACGCAGTGAAATACCAGAGAGAGCGCCACCAACAACAGGTCCGGCCATCATTCCAATAAGAAATGAGCCGTTGTAGAGCGACTGAACTCGTGCACGATGATCATCATCGACGGCGCGAAGCAAGATAGAACCGGCTGCAACAGAGAACATCGATGAACCAAGCCCACCCACTGCACGGAAGATAAGAAGTTGGCTGTAGTTCTGTGCCATTCCTGCTGCAAATGAAGTGATTGAGACAAAACCAATGCCTGCTGAATAAACGAGTCTTTCGCCAAAGTGGTCTACGAGTTTTCCAGAGATAAGTCCTGAAGCAAATCGTGCGAAGGCAAAGGCAGAGAGAATCGCACCTACTTGTGCATTATTTACTCCGAAGGAGCGAGCAAAGAGCGGCAAGGTCGGAGAAATGATTCCGAAGCCAACTGCGACAAAGAAGGATGCGAAAACAAGAACACCAACCTCCCGCGGAAATTCCGCAAAGGGGTTGGTGAACTTATCTGTAAATTTCTTAACCAAGTGCCTCGCCTGAAGCATCTTCACGCGCTTGTGCGTAATCAGCATTGGTGCGAAGTGGTGCTTCGCGCAATAGAAGCGCAATGACGAATCCGACTGCAACTACAGGGGCGGCAACGAAGAAGACTACGTGGAATGAGTCCACGAAGGCGTTGAGCGCTGTGACCTTGATTGCTGGTGGAAGTGTCTGCAGAACTGCGGTGTTGTTTTGAATTCCAGCAAGTTGCTTGGGATCAAAGTTTGCAACTGCTGCGGGATTCTTAACTGCCAACTCTGTGAAGTTAAGAGTTAAGTAGTGTGCAACGCGGTTGGTGAGGATTGTTCCAAATACTGCAGTTCCGAATACAGAACCGAGTGAACGGAAGAAGGTATTTGAGCTAGTTGCTACTCCCATATCGCGGAAATCAACAGAGTTCTGGAGCGCGATAACAATGGTCTGCATAGATAGACCAAGGCCAGCGCCAACCATGATTGCATAGATTGATAGCTGCCAATAAGGAGTATCAATCTGTAGACGTGTCATCGCCAAGATTCCAAGAGCCATAAGTGCAGTTCCTGCAATCGGATAACGCTTGTAGTGACCATGTTTGGTAATCAACTTACCGCTGATGATTGAAGTCGAAACGATACCGAGCATCAATGGAATCAATTTAAGACCTGCAGAGGTGGCTGAGTAACCCTTAACAACCTGCATGTAGAGAGGCAACATAACGATTGCACCGAACATACCTGCACCAATGATGGCACCAAGAATTGATGTCACTGTGAAGGTGTGGTTCTTAAAGAGATAGAGAGGAAGGATGGGTTCAACTGCCTTTGACTCCACATAGAGAAATGCGAAGGTAAGGACGATTCCGGCAGCTAAGTAACTCAGGGTGTGAGAGTCAGTCCAACCATCTTGCGGTCCATAGATTGATACGGCAAGAAGAGTTGTTACAACTGCAGCAACTAGAAGGAGTGCACCAAGGTAATCGATCTTATGTTCGCGCTTGACCTTTGGAATATGAAGAACAGCTGAGGTAATTGCAAGAGCTGCGATAGCAAATGGAATATTGATGTAGAAAATCCAACGCCATCCAGTGATGCCAAAAATTTTATGGTGATCTGAGAAGAATCCACCAAGAAGTGGGCCAGCAACTGATGAGAGGCCCCATACTGCGCCGAAGTAACCCTGGTAGCGGCCACGTTCGCGTGGAGGAACGATGTCACCGATGATGACGAAGGTCAGTGCCATCAAGCCACCTGCACCAAGTCCTTGTACTGCACGTGTTGCAATCAACTGCGTCATGTTCTGAGATGCACCAGCGGCAAGTGAACCAATCAGGAATGTCACGATTGCAAATTGGAAGACGATACGTCGACCGTAGAGGTCAGAGATCTTTCCGTACAACGGTGTCGATGCGGTGGAAGTAAGAAGGTATGCGGTGACTACCCAGGTGTAATGGTCGAGGCCATTGAAATCTTCAACGATGCTCTTGAGAGCAGTTGAGACGATGGTCTGGTCCAGGGCTGCAAGAAGCATTCCTGTCATCAAACCGCTGAGAATAATCATGATCTCGCGATGCGAGAATTGCTTTGATGGCGCGTTTGTAGTCATAGGAGGTAAGTTTACTGTGTGAAATCAGTAATAGCAGACGAACTCGTGAAGACCTACGATAAAGGCAGAGTTCGCGCGCTTGATGGCCTCAGTCTCGATGTTGAAGAAGGCACTGTTCTCAGTGTTTTAGGACCTAATGGAGCAGGTAAGACAACCGTTGTTCGAATTCTGACAACGTTATTGCGCCCAGATTCTGGAAGCGCAAGCGTTGCAGGTATCGATGTTATAAAAAACCCTGAGGAAGTACGCGAAGTAATTGGTTTATCAGGTCAATATGCAGCTGTCGATGAAATTCTTACTGGCTACGACAATCTCGTCATGTTCGGTGAGTTGTATCACCTTGGTAAGAAGCAAGCTGTTGTACGCGCACATGAATTACTTGAGCGTTTCTCACTCACAGAGGCGGCGAAGCGCCCTATCAAAACATACTCAGGTGGAATGCGTCGCAGACTTGATTTGGCCGCATCGCTGATTGTGAAACCGAAAGTTTTATTCCTCGATGAACCTACGACAGGCCTTGACCCACGTGGGCGCCAAGAGATGTGGGGAGTTATTCAAGAGCTAGTAAAAGGTGGAGTAACACTTCTTCTCACAACGCAATATCTTGAAGAAGCAGATCAATTAGCAGATGAGATTGCAGTCATTGATACAGGAAAAGTTATTGCCCGCGGAACATCTGATGCACTTAAAAAACAAGTTGGCGGTGAACGTCTTGAAGTAGTCGTCGATCAAGCAAACGTTGCCAAGACCATGGAAATCGTTGCAGCAGTCAGTGGAAATAAGGCAATACTGGATGAAGGTCTGCGCCTTATCTCAGCGCCAGTTTCAACAGGGTCGGCTGCACTCTTTGAAGTCCTCAAGTCGCTCGATGGCGCAGGTATTCATGCACTCGATGTTGGCCTAAAGCGCCCATCACTTGATGATGTATTTCTCTCACTCACCGGCCATGCCGCAGAAGAGAAGCAGGCTGAAATCACGGAGAAGAAGAGAGGCAGAAAATGAGTGCCATCAACGATGTCGCAATAATTACTCGTAGACAACTCTTGTTACTCACTCGAGTACCTGAAGTTCTCATCTTCTCGACAATTCAACCTGTGATGTTTGTACTTCTCTTCCGTTTTGTATTCGGTGGCTCAATTAGTACCGGCCAACCTGGTGGATATGTGCAGCTCTTGATGCCTGGAATCTTCGTGCAAACTGTTGCATTTACCTTGGCTGGAACTGCTTCTGGCCTTGCTGAAGATATGAAGAAAGGTTTGATCGATCGATTTAGATCTCTCCCTATTTCTCAGTCGGCTCTCGTTATTGGTCGCACACTCGGTGACTCACTTCTTAACATTGTTGTTCTGACAGTCATGGGTGTTGCGGGCTATGTCGTGGGATGGCGACCATCTGCAGGTCTTGGCAGTGTTGCACTGGGATTTTTATTCTTACTCTTCTTCGGTTACGCGCTCTCGTGGGTAGGCGTTCTCGTTGGGTTATCAGCATCTGATGCACGCGTTGTGCAGAACGTTAGCTTTATCGTCACTTTCCCACTGACATTCTTATCCAATGCATTTGCACCAACTACAGGAATGCCGCGCATCTTGCAGTACTTCGCAGAGTGGAACCCAGTCTCAACGATGGTGGCGGCATGTCGCCAGCTCTTTGGTTTAAAGAATCAATTTGGGGCAACGGCAGGATCTTTCCCAAGTGAGCATCCGCTCACAACTTCACTGATTTACATGGTAATAATTATGTTGATATTTATCCCACTGAGTTTGCGTAAATATCGCCACTCTGTAGATTAAAGTCTAGGTTGATAAAAGTCTGGGTAGATTAAGCGAAGAATTCAGCTGCTTTAATCTCAACCTTAATTTCGCGACCATTGGGAGCTGTGTAAGAAACTGTTGCTCCGATATCGGCGCCCATCACCGCTGAACCAAGTGGAGATTTTTCAGAGTAGACATCGATATCTCCCGATGCGATTTCGCGAGAGCCAAGTAAGAATTTCATCTCATCGCCTGCAATAACTGCGGTGACAACCATTCCGGCTCCAACTTTTCCATCAGCACTTGCAGGTGGTGTTCCGATGTGAGCATTCTCCAGCATCTGCTTGAGCTGGCGAATGCGAGCTTCCATCTTTCCTTGTTCATCGCGTGCTGCGTGGTATCCACCGTTCTCTTTAAGATCACCTTCTGCGCGAGCAGCTTCAATCTTTGCGGTGATTTCTTTACGGCCTTCGCCTTCAAGGCGCGCGAGTTCAGCAGCTAAGCGATCAGCTGCTTCTTGGGTCAACCACGTTTGTTGTGAACTCATAAGGGTCAATGTTAGGGGATTGATATTGATTAGAGAATTCGGCAGCGTGCGATGCCGGCATTGACCGCATCTGCACGCGTAGGGATCGTGATGGTTCGTTCGATGTAGGTATCACCCGCTGGAATTGAGTCATCAATCTGACCAACAACATTTTTATCGATATCGCGAGCAGTGAGTGTGCATGTCACTGCGTGCGTTGCATCTAGACGTTGCACCGAATAACGAATGACTGGGTTACGCGGATCTTGCGTTGTGAAAGAGATGAGATCGGTGCGAAGTGCAGGGTTTGAATGATGCACTCCTGCCCACACGAGCCATGCTCCACCAACGACGGCAAAGAGAGTTGCATAACGAATCCAGGCGTTGGAAGGCTTAATTCCATATCGATCGTTGTAATCGAATTGGCTCTCTTTCGAACTCATGGGAGAATCGTCTCATGTCTAAAGATGTCGAAGTAGGTATGGCTGGCTCGATCACAATGATCGTGCTCTTTTCGGCAGTGACTCTTCTTCTGCGCAGTTTCTATAAGCGCTACACACGTCTACAAAAACGCGGCGATGAAAATCAGGAGAATGAACTCTAGATTGAAGAAGTTTGGGCAAGGGCTCCTTGTACTGCTTCTTGCCTCATCATTTATCGCACTGGGCATCTGGCAATTACAGCGTGCTCAAGATATGCAGAAATCTTCGACGATAGCCGTGGATACTCAGATCTACCCACTGACGAACCTTGCATCGCCAACAGGAAGTATTCCTCCTGAATCAATTGGCAAGATAGTTTCATCTTCGGGCCACTACATCGCAAACTTCAAAGCCCCCAACCAGAAAGATGGAAAGGGTCGCGCTGCAGATTGGGAAGTGGCACTTCTGCAGAATGAAACCGATACAGCAATCCTGGTAGTTCGAGGGCTATGGAAAGATCGCTTAGCAAACCCCGATATCGTCATGTCAACGAGCGTCGAAATTACTGGGATCTTGTTGCCGCATCAGAACGATGACCGCGCAGAAAATACTCCGCAGCAACTTTCGCGCCTCGATAGCAGCCTGCTGACTGGCATCACAGATATGCAGCTCTATGACGGATTTATTCTCGAGCAGAACGAATCAACTCGCGCATCTGCCACAATCCGTCCGCAAATCTCCGCCCCGGTCCTGACTTCTGGAGTCCCAGGCTTTTACTGGCAACATATTTCCTACGTTGTAATCTGGTGGCTGATGGCGCTGGTTATTCTCTGGCTCCCGTTTTATAGCCGCCGAGGCAATAGAATTGCCTCATGACTGAAGCCCAAACTTTCGGAGCCCTTGCACGTTTTCGCCTCATGGCAATTCTCTGCGGCGTCAATCTCTTACTGCTGATCTTCGGATATATGCCGGCAAAACATATCTTCGATGTAGTCGATACCCACCAGTGGATGGTCTTCATTCCTATCGCTCATGGCTATCTCTACATCATCTACATCTTGACCGCTCTACAAATTGGCGTGCAGAAGAAGATGTCACTGCCTGTGATCCTCGCCCTTATTGCAGCTGGAACTCTGCCCTTCGCCTCCTTCATCGCCGAGCGCAGAATTGTGAAGAAGTACAGCTAACTCTGCAAGATTAACTTTGGATGACGTCTCTGCTGATTAATGGCGTGTCGCACCAAAAGTCCGTTTCATTCGTTCTATCTTGTACGAGTTAGAAGCACCACCCATCTCTTCCCCCCGTAGAAATACGGTTAGTCACAACTAAAGAGAATGGTTAAGCCTTGGCTACTTCGAAATCGGCTGCGACAAGTAAGAGCAATTCTGCCCGTAAAACATATGTTTTAGATACATCAGTACTTCTGGCAGACCCCGGGGCAATCAAGAGATTTGAAGAGCATGAAGTAATTATTCCGATCGCCGTCATTGGCGAACTGGAGACAAAGCGCGACCATCCTGAACTCGGCTACTTTGCCCGAGCCGCCCTTCGCGCCCTCGATGATTTGCGAATCGAACATGGCCGTCTTGATTCACCACTGACTGTTACTCCTGAAGGTGGCACACTTTCGGTAGAGCTCAATCACACAGATTTAAGCACCTTGCCACATGGTTTCTTGCGCGATGGAACCAATGATTCGCGCATCCTGGCAATCTCAAAGAATCTGATGTCCGATGGAAAGCATGTCGTGCTCGTTACCAAAGATCTACCACTGCGCGTTAAGGCATCATCGGTTGGCGTTGAAGCGCAGGAATATCTGGCAGAACTCGTCTCCAATAGCGGATGGACCGGCATCGAAGAAGTCTCTGTCGGCCACAACGTTATTGACGAGCTCTATGCATCTGATCGCGCAGATCATGAAAGTGCTCACCAATATCCAGTTCATACTGGAATCGTTCTCCACTCTGAAAAGGGAAGCGCACTTGCTCGAGTAACTGCTGATAAGCAGCTGCAATTAGTTCGCGGTGATCGCCAAGCTTTTGGACTTCACGGACGTTCGGCAGAACAGCGCATTGCGCTAGATCTTCTTCTCGATGACAGTATCGGCATCGTCTCACTCGGTGGTCGCGCCGGAACTGGAAAGTCAGCGCTCGCACTCTGCGCAGGACTTGAAGCTGTCATGGAGAAGCGCCTCCATAAGAAGGTAGTCATCTTCCGTCCGCTCTATCCCGTCGGCGGACAAGAACTGGGTTACCTGCCAGGCAGCGAAGGCGAGAAGATGTCGCCATGGGCGCAGGCAGTCTTCGATACCTTGGGAGCACTGGTTAGCCAAGCAGTCATCGATGAAGTCATCGACCGCGGTCTGATTGAAGTCTTGCCGCTGACCCATATCCGCGGCCGCTCTCTGCACGATTCCTATGTCATTGTCGATGAAGCTCAGTCGCTGGAACGTGGAGTTCTGCTGACAGTTCTCTCTCGAATCGGCCAAGGTTCACGAGTTGTCATGACCCACGACGTTGCCCAGCGCGACAACCTTCGGGTCGGTCGCCACGATGGCGTCGTCGCAGTCGTTGAAACCCTCAAAGGCCACCCGCTATTCGCCCATGTGACCCTGACTCGATCAGAGCGCTCACCGATTGCAGCGCTGGTCACCGAGCTGCTCGAGGGGCCACCGGTATAACCTGGCGTTCACCCTCTATTTCCACCCATTTAAATCTCACAGTGACAAATAGGGCATTTCGGACTTTGCCCTAACTGACCTGCACTTTTACCTATCCACAGAGCCCACCAATCCTGAGAATTTGCGACTCACGCGGGTAAAGATTTGCGACTCACCCCATCACTTGCCAGCCTTGACCCATTCCCCCAAGCGCTAGGCCTCATTGTGAGGCCTCGTTGCCACATGGATCGAGAGAAGGAAGGAGTAGTTATGAAGCGACATCTTCGCGAATTTATCAGCGCTATCTCCGGCCTGCGCATTTCTCGAACCACCAAGCCAGCTCTCTGGGCAACTGTCGGCGGCCTGCTCATCCTCGCTGCCGCTCAGCCAACTGCCTACGGCCTCGACTTTCCTATGACAATCCGAGTCTCGCTTCCATCACTTCAAAGCTCTGACGCTAAGAGCTTGAACGTCAACCCCAATCTGGCCCAAGGATCCCTTGCTAGCCAGATGGCTGAGATGGCAGTTGTCGCCGGCATTAGCCAGCAGGTCGAAATGGCTCGCAGCATCGTCGGCGCAAAGAAGGTCGCCAAGGCGATTATGAATACTGATT
>Ga0194060_10000813_pt1 | contig 22707 bp, 20 predicted proteins | sample SepL225m_MetaG_FD_163427 | JGI IMG/M metagenome (GOLD analysis project Ga0194060, IMG submission 163427) | Anoxic zone freshwater microbial communities from boreal shield lake in IISD Experimental Lakes Area, Ontario, Canada - Sep2016-L222-5m | ecosystem: Environmental > Aquatic > Freshwater >... | reverse complement strand
CGTCTTCCCGTGCTCTTCCGAAGCGAGCCGCGCCAGTTCCTTCTGATTCGCCTGCATCAGCGCGAGGAACTTCTGCATCACGCGCGCACGGCGCAGGGGCGGCGCGCCGCTCCATCCGGGGAGCGCGGCGCTGGCCGCCTTCACCGCAGCATCGATGTCCTCGGCGTTGGCAAAAGGCACGCGCCGGGTGACCTGTCCGGTGGCCGGATTGGTCACCGCCCCCGAGCGCAGGCTGGTCGAAACGCTCCCTGTTCCATGCACCCACAGGGAAACTAGTGGCGGGCTCACTGCCTTGTCGTTGGGGAGGTTCATGCTGGTTGGTGTCCTAGGAAGGGATAGCTGCAAGCGCGCCGGGCCGGACTCGCCGGCTCGGCATGGAACGGTGAAATATGCCGGATTCGCGTACGAAATCATATCACGGCGGAACGGTCACGGATTTCGCATAGTGGTATAGAATCCTGCAATTCGATAAGCTCCCATAGGGTCATGAATTCGGCCGACTCCAAGAATTCCATCCAGGTGATCGAGCGCATGACGCGCCTGCTGGACGCGCTCGCCGACTCGCCCGCTCCGGCCGGGCTCAAGCAACTGGCGCTGGCAGCCGCGTTGCATCCCTCCACCGCGCACCGCATCCTCAGCGCCATGGTCAACGACCGCATGGTCGAGCGCGTCGAGCCGGGCAGCTACCGCCTCGGCATGCGCCTGATCGAACTCGGCAACCTGGCCAAATCCAGGGTCAGCGTGCGCGAGCACGCGCTGCCGTTCATGCGAGAACTGCATGCGGCCACGGGCGAAGCGGTCAACCTGTCGGTGCGACGCGAGGACGAGATCGTGTATATCGAGCGCTCCTCCAGCGGCCGCGCCATGATGCGCGTGGTCAACGTGATCGGCGGGCGGGCGCCGCTGCACATCACGGCGGTGGGAAAACTGTTCCTGCTGGAAGACGGCGCCGCGGGACTGCGCGAGTACGCCAATCGCACCGAGCTCCCCGGCCATACCCGCAACAGTCTCACCACCATAGTCGCGCTGGAAAAGGAACTGGACAAAATACGCCGTCAGGGCTACGCCGTGGACCACGAAGAGGCCGAGCTCGGCGTGCGCTGCATCGGCGCCGGAATACGCGACGACGACGGCACCCTGGTCGCCGGCCTGTCGGTCTCGGCCCCGGCCGAGCGCATCAAAGCCAACTGGTCGCACCTGGTGAAGGAGACCGCGGAAAAGATCTCGCGCTCCATCGGCTGGAGCGAATAAAGCTTAGTGCCTACTGCGGCTTGATTCCGGCCGCCTTGACCACGCGCGCGTAATCCTCGACCTCCCTGCGCACGAATTGGCTGAATTCGGGCGGAGACATGCTCATGGTGTCGTTTCCGAGCTTGGCCAGCCGCTCGCGCACGCCGGGGTCGGCAAGCGCGCGGTTCACGTCCTTCGAAATCTTGTCCACGACCTCGGCCGGCATTCCGGCCGGCCCCCACACCCCGAACCAGAGCGTGAATTCGAAACCAGGCACGCCGGACTCGGCCACCGTCGGCACTTCGGGCAGGGACCCGGAGCGTCTGCCGCTGCTGACCGCAATCGCGCGCACCTTGCCGTCGCGGATGTTGGACAGCGCCGCCGAAATCGGGGCGAAGTAGTAGTCCACGCGCCCGCCGAGGAGGTCCGTCATCACTTCCTGCGTTCCTTTATAAGGGATATGCGTGACATCGGCGCCGGTAAGCAGCTTGAATTTCTCCAGGTTGAGATGTGTGCCGCTGCCGATGCCGGCGGAGGCGAAATTGATCTGTCCCGGCCTGGCTTTTGCCTGCGCAACGAGGTCCGCCACCGATTTCGTGGGCGAAGCCGGCAGGGCCACGAGCACGTTGGGCTGGCCCGCGAGCGGCGCAATGTCGACGAAATCCTTCAGCGTGTCGTAGGGCAATTTGGCGTAAATTGCCGGCGTCACCGCATGCGCCGAGGAATCGATGAGCAGGGTGTAGCCGTCCGGCGCCGCCTTGGCCACCGCGGCGGTGCCGATCGAGCCGCCGGCGCCGCCGCGGTTTTCCGCGAGCACCGGCTGGCCCCAGAATTCTGAAAGTTTTTGCGCGACCACGCGGCCGACGATGTCGGTGGAACTGCCCGGGGGAAACGATATGATCACGTGCACGGCTTTGGTGGGATAGGCCTGCGCGACGACCGCGCCCGGCAGCGCGAGCAGTAGCGCGCCGCAGACTACCGCTGAAAATATTCCCGTCATACGCATTGCAGCCCCCATGGTTCCGAAGCGGAAAAAATGCCAATTCATAAACGCGCTCAGGCGAGGCCGTCGCTCACGGCGACGTTCTCCGGCTTGAGCGCCAGGCCCGATGCCTGCGCCTGCTGCAGCAGCAGCGTGGAAAAATCCTGTTCGGTCATGCCCTTGCCCATCATCGCCTGTATCAGGTCGCGCGTCATCGACGCCAGCGGCAGCGGCACCTCGAACCTGCGCCCGGCATCCAAGCCCAGGTCGAGGTCCTTGCGCAGCAACTTCGGCGTGAACGTGACCTTGAAATCGAGGTTCACCAGGGCCGGTGTCTTGTAGCGCGAAAATACCGATCCCATCACGCTCTGGTTGATGAATTCAAGAAACGCGTGGCGCGGCACGCCCGCCTTCTCCGCCAGGACGGTGATTTCGCACAATGACTGGATCACGACGCCGAGAAACACGTTGTGGCAGATCTTGACGATGCGCGCAAGTTCGCCTTCGCCGACGTAGCTCGCCGCCGGCGCAATCAGGCGTAGCAGCGGCGACACTTCATCGAACACGGCCCTGGGTCCGGAACAGACGAAGGAAAGCTTGCCCGCCTTGATCACCTTGGCATTGCCGGACACCGGCGCAGCCAGCAGTTGGGTTCCGTACCCGGCCAGGATTTCGCGCAGCTCGGCCGAGCCTTCGAGGGAGATCGACGAGCACTCGATGAGGATGCGCGGCGCGCGGCGCTTGCCCGCCGTGCCCACTTTGGGCACTTTGGCCCCTTTGGTCACCTTGTTTCCCGGCGACAGCAGCCCGCCCTTGCCGGCGATGACCTCCTTCACATCGGCATAGGTGGCAACCATGCAGAACACCACGTCGCAAGCGGCAAGTTCGTTCACCTTGGTTGCGATTTTCGCGCCGTACTGCGCCAGCGGCTCGGCCTTGGCGCGCGTGCGGTTGTACACGGTCAGGTCGCAGCCCGACTTGGCCAAGCGCAGCGCCATTTCGTAGCCCATGCGGCCAGCGCCGATCCAGCCTATTTTCAGCGATGTTTTGCTCACAGCGATTTCCCCAAGCTGCCCTGATAGGGATTGGCGATCGGCAGTTCCTCCGCCGGATACAAGGAAATGATCTGCGGACCCTTGGGCGTCAGGATCACCTCTTCCTCGATGCGCGCCGCCGATATGCCGTCGCTCGCAGGGCAGTAGGTTTCCACTGCGAACACCATGCCGACCTTGAGCTCGATCGGCTCCTTGAACGAAGTCAGGCGCGAGATCAATGGCCGTTCGTGCAGCCCCAAGCCGAGGCCGTGGCAAAAGTTCAGCCCGAAGGCGTCCATCTCGCTCGCAAAGCCCGCCTGCTCCGCCTTCGGCAGCGCGGCGGCGATGCGGTCGCTGCTGACTCCCGGGCGCAGCAGTTCGATCGCCTTGTCCATCCACTCGCGCGCCTTCTTGTACGCGGTGCGCTGCGCCGAGGTCGCACGCCCGACATTGAACGTGCGGTAGTAGCAGGTGCGGTAGCCCATGAAGGACTGGATGATGTCGAAAAACGCCTGGTCGCCGGGCCGGATCAGCCGGTCGGTGAAATTGTGCGGGTGCGGCGAGCAGCGTTCGCCGGCGATGGAATTGATCGCCTCGACGCAGTCGGAGCCCATTTCGTACAGGCGCTTGGTGGCGAGCGCGACGATGTCGGATTCGCGCACTCCGGGCTTCAACGCCTCGGCAATGTCCTGATACACGCCGTCCACCATGGCGGAAGCCATGTTGAGCAGCGTCAGCTCGTCGATGCTCTTCACCTCGCGCGCCTGCAGCATGGTCTGCTGCCCGTCGCGCACCTCGATCCCGGCGCGCTGCAACTCGAAGATCATCGGCAGCTCGACCATATCCACGCCGAGCGGCATGTCGCCCACGCCCTCGGCATCCAGCACCGACTTGATCTCCTCAGCCGCATTGCGGAACAAGGTAAGGTCGGCGCCGGTGGCGCCGCGCATGCCGAGCATGCCGGCGCGGCAGTGGTCGTGGTGCAGCCAGGGCGCGTGCAGCTTGTGATGCCGCGCGGCAGAGCCGAAGTCCCAGATGTAGGGATCGCCGTTCCCGGTCAGCAGCGAATAACGCGTGAGCTTGTCGCGCGCCCATTCGCCGATTACGGTGCTGGTGGTGTAGCGGATGTTGTGCTGGTCGAACGACAGCAGCGCGCCCAGCCCGGAATTGGCCAGCGCCGCGCGCGTGCGCGCCAGGCGATAGTCGTGCAGCCGGCGGAAATTGACGCGCTCCTCGAAATCGACCTGGGTGTGGCCCGGCGCCCCTATCGGCCGGGACCAGTTGAAATGCGGGTCGATGTCGTCGGGTTTGATGATTTTCGGTTCGTTCGCTTTCTTCTTTGCCATGCTTGCAGCCCCCTCCAGACCGGCGCCCGGACCGGATGAGGTCCCGACTCAGCGCGCATCTTATCGCACAAGCCGGTCGTCGCTTCAAGCCGTCGACAAAATCGAGGCCCGTTCCCGGCGGAACAAGCCAAAGTGCGCGAGGTCTCAGCGCGATCTTCGCCGCGAACGACCTGCTCGCGCTCGGCTGCTACGATGAGCTCGCACGCCACTGCGGAGGAAATCCGGCTCATGCCAGACATGGTGGCGCGCGGCTCATGCGCCGCGCCGAAGCGCCGCGGACGGCCAGGTTAGCCTGCGCAAGCTACGTTGTCGCCTTTGCCCATTCTCGCTCGCAAATAGCTGTAGCTAGCTGCAGAGAACGCCTTTCTTCGCTGCGTTCCCACGCCATAGCAGACCGGTCGGCGGCGCTCGACCCTCAAGGAACATCCGAGTCTGTCCAAACCTGTCATTCACGTAAGCCGCGAATCCCGTGATTTCGTAATCGAGGCATTAATAGACTGAAAACGCTCACGCGAACTGAATTAGGATTTAATGTGGGTCACGCACATATTTTCCAATGAAATCATCCAAGGCTTTGGAAAGTTCGTCTTCGGCTTTGAAATACATGTGAAAGCCGCTATAGCAAGGGTTGGCACTTTGAGATTCTCCGCTAGTGATCAGCACCTGACCGATGGCGCTTGATGTGATCTTCTTGACTGATTCATAAGTGCGATAAACCGTCTGGTCATCGACCGCGCAGCCATTATTCTTGTGATCAATAAAAAGTATGGGAAAGTTAAGCGGGGCCGAGAACGAAGACTCATTTCTGGCGCTGCTGACAACCATGCCATCGATCAATTTTGTTCGATCGGTCTTTTGCAGATCACGAATGAGCTCCATCAAACTGATACCGCCATTGCTATGCCCCATGACCCAGACGGGTAAATGGGTTTTTTCTTTGTAGAAAGCGAGCACACTTTCCATTCGCTTGATATGGTCAGATGTTCCACGGGCTGACGGGTAGCGTTGATTAGGTGACAGAGGATAGGGGCTATCGAAAATAACGACATCCGTAGTCCCGCTAGTCAATGCCGGTTCTGACAGCCTTTTCAGCGCCTGATAAAACGGATGCTTTAGGTCAGGCGTTTCGGGTTTGATGCCAATATTGCCATCACCACCTGGTATCAGCACCAAAACCGCCCGCGCCTGCTGGCCCGCCCAATACATTGTCATTGTTGGCTTCGAGTCAATCTTGCCGTCTTCTTTGAGATCGACCGGGATAACTTCAGCCCGAGCTAATCCAAAAACCGATAGCAGTGCCAACGCTAAAAGCCGCTTCATATTCCTCCAAACTGGCTCATTCGCTCCGGTCCACCGTTGCGCCCAAGTTTCATCAATCTGCGCACCAATTATGCTCGCTTACCCGGCCAGCGTCCGCTGTCCAATCGAGCCGGGGACGGCAGGCGACCCGATGCTGCCGTTACCGACCACAATGAGCTAATGACTGCTCCATGGCGAACACCAGATTCCTGCGGCGCGCAGTGGTGAATGGAAGAGTAATATCTCGCAGGAATTCGACGGTGCGCGCAAACTTCGGCGGTCGCGGTCAGGATTTGCTGGTACCATTTCCTGGTATTCATGGGAGTTCACATCTATCGTTCCTCTTGGCCATATTGCAGGCCGCGAAGCATGTTCGACCTCTCTTCCTAACCGAAATATATTGCCCCTAAATCCGGATGTACCTGCGAATCAGACGTACCGATGGCAAGACTGGGGTCTACCGGCAAGAAGTGGATAGGCGCCGGGAGATGCTCCATACCCGATTCGACCCCGATACAATGTATCGTTCAGGACCGATCGTCATCGGTACGCACAATCCATTAAGTATTCTCAATCCTGACGAGATATGCTGGGTTGAAGTGGAAACAGCCCGCCCAACGAAGAAATCCATGCCGGCAAACGTGGAGAAGATCCGCAAGCTACCCGGCCGCGAGGAGTATGAATCGTTGCTTGCCCGGCAATGGCCGCTTTGGCAAAAGCGGGCGAAGAAGAAACCGGGAAATCTCCTTGAAGCATTCGTCGAGTTATCATTTCGAGGTGGGGATTCTCTTTTTCTTCATGTTGTCGGATATGAGTCCGACACTTCTCTTGTTGACTCGATATTCGGCCTGCCGGCGGTGACCGCTACGTACGCGCCGGATGGTACGGTGTTCATCAATCCGAAGTGCATAGTGAGGGCGCGTATCTATCACAGCAAGGATCAAGTTGCATACCCATCTGGGATTTGGGTCGCCGAAGCGGACGATATTTAGCGGCGTCTTATGAACGAGCTTTTGTACGATCACAGCAGCGTTTTAATTGTCTCGACGCTCTTTGTATGCATGCTGTTCTTCACGGAAATCGGATTCCGCGCCGGAAACAGGAAACAGCTCGTTGCCAATGAATCCATCAGATCGCAAACCAACTCTGTTTTGGCGTCTATGTTGGGCCTTCTGGCGTTGTTGTTGGGCTTCACCTTTTCATTGGCTCTGCAACGCTATGAAGATCGCAGCCAGGCGGTCGTTGCGGAAAGCAATGCTATCGGTACGGCATATCTGAGGGCGCGACTTCTTCCCATCGAATTGCGCGGCGAGATGCAGACACAGCTTCGCCAGTACTTGAATGTTCGCATTCGTGAAAGCCACGCAAATCTAGGGGACACCGCAGAGCGAGAATCGCTGGCGCGGCAGGCCAACATGATTGCTGCACAACTGTGGGACCAGGCTGTACGGGCGGTTGAGCTCGAGGGAAGGCCGGTCACCACTGGACTGCTTATCCAGTCCCTGAACGAGCTTTTCGACGCGTCAGACAAACGGCAAGCGGCATTTGATCGTCATGTGCCAGAGATCGTTCTATTCATGACGTTTGCGACGTTCATCATGACGACTGCCACTCTCGGCTACGCGTCGGGGGTTTCTGGGCATCGCGTTACGCTCGCGGCATTCGCGTTAGTGATGCTGATTACCTTCGTTGTCTACCTCATCATTGACTTGGACAGACCCAAACGCGGCTTCATACAGGTAAGCCAGGAAATTTTGCTGAATCTTCAGCGCACGATTGAAGCGGCACCAATTCCCGCTCGTTACCCCAGCAGTCCGGCTAACGCGCCGACCCCCTCCCTCAATTGAGAATTTGCTGATGGATGACGGCTTGCCGATCAAACGTGCTGATTGAATACAGTGACGTCAGGCGTAGTGGAGGACGGCTCAAGGCCGCAGGCCATGATGGTGCGGCCCGGACTCAACGCGGAAAGCCTCGATCATCTCGTCTCTGCTATCTCGCGCCCTCAGCGACGCCAACTATCAGACGACCGCGCGGTACCCGATATTGCAATCGACCGACAATGCGGTAATCAGCCCTTCGAGGAGTCGTGTGCGGCGCTTGACCCAACTAGCTGGATTTGGTGTGCTTCGGTGACGATGGCATCAGACGGTCGATAAAGGCGATGGCGATCGCCGATAGCACTAATGTGAGATGGATGATGGTTTGCCACATCATCGTTTTTTCGTCCAGCCGCGGCGCATTCATGAAGGTGACCAGAAGATGGATGGAAGAGATGGTTATGATGGCGACGGCGAGCTTGACTTTGAGCACCGCGGCATTGACGTGCGACAGCCATTCGGGTTCGTCGGGATGGCCCTCCAGCCGCAAGCGCGAAACAAAAGTTTCGTAGCCGCCGACGATTACCATTATCAGCAGATTGGCGATCATTACCACGTCGATCAGGCCGAGCACGCGCAGCATGATGTCTATTTCTGAAATGACCGTAGCCTTATCCACCAGATGCCAAAGTTCGATGGCGAAGTGGATGACGTATACCCCCTGGGCCACGATCAGACCGAGATAAAGCGGCAACTGCAGCCAGCGGCTGAGGAATATAAGGTTGGGTAGGGGCTTGAGGGGTTTGGGCGTCTCTTGTTCCATGATCCTACCTGGGAGAGCTCTGATCGAAAAACAGCGGACCAGCATCAATGCGCCGCGCGCGCAATTGCCGCCGGAGTTGAAACTACAGTGCGGATTTTAGCATCAATGGCACGCGCAACATCAATCGTAGCACCGCGCAGTGCGCATCGGATTAATCCGCCCTCGCGTGGCGCTTTAATTTTGGGCTGGCTGTAACCAAGCCTTGGAGGCGCCTCATCGGTACGCTAAATCAACGAATGGGCTGACTTGGGGTATGGGGCATCGGTGCCCGGCCGCGTCGAGGTAGTGCGCGCGGATCGCGAGCACAGCGGCGCGCGCGACCGATGCGGCAAGGATCCAGTGTGCGAGGCTCATCGGCGCGCGCGGCAGGCGAGACCGAGGCACGACCCGGCAGGAGGCAGTGCGCATGCCGGCCGGCCCATCCGCGGCGAATCAGACGGTGAGCGGCGTCGAGGGCTGCGCCTGGCTGAGCAGGGCAAAGCGGGCGCTGCCGCCACAGAAGCGCGCCACAAGCTCCATGACCTCGCTCCCGGCCCGCTCGATCTCGGTCGCGGCCACCGGCGGCAGGCCGTCGATGTTGAATTCGATCGCGCGCGTCTCGGGCAAGGTCAGGGTGTGGTTCGCCTGGCGCCAGGTCCAGCGGCGCGTGACGACGGTATTACCGACGGCGAAGATCACCTCGCCCGGCAAGGGTCGCTCGGCCTCGCTCGTGCCAAAGGGAACGAAGCACTCCGCTCCCGTCGCCAGCCGAAGCGAAAGATCGGCGTCGAGTGCGTCGATGGCATGCGCCCCGGCCGGCAGCAGGTGACGCAGCGAAATCAGGTTGCCGATGTCGACCAGGGCGTTGATCGCTGGCAGCGAATCGCCTTTCAGCGCGCGCCGCGCCATCGCCTCGACCGAAGAACGGTGCTCGCTCGGTTTTGCGCCGAAGGCGCGATAGGCATCGCGCCAGGCCTTGATCCTCGGCTCTTCGGCGATCGCTTCGCTCTTCACCCTTGCGCGCACAGAGGCCTCGGCCTCGCGCAGCATGGCGCCGAGTTCAGGCGGCGAAGGGCCGTTGCTCACGCCGTGCGCGATCACGACGCCGCGCACGTAGCCGGGAAACCGCGCGAAGATGTCCTCAGCAACGCATACCCTGAATTGGCTCATGATGAAGTCAGGCGATCGCGTCCGGGGCGAAAGGCAGCTTCCCTTGCGTACCGGTTTCGCGCGCGATCCGCGCCAAGTCCGCCAGGGTATCTGCAGGAAACACCAGACCGTCCTTGCGGTTCTGCAGGTCGTTCTTCGCCTCGAGCTCCCCCGGGTAATAGATCTGATCGTAGCCTTTTGCCAGCGGCACCGACTTCAGTTCGCCGATGTACTGCTCCATGCGCGCGCCGAACTGCGCCAGCATTTGAAATTTCTCGATGTCGAGCGCGATCAGGAGATGCCCGGCATTGCTCTTCTCCGCAGTCTGGTACGGGCTGTGCACCGCGGTAAGAAAACCGCTGCCGGTGAGCACGCCCGAGAGCACGTCCACCATCATCGCGATCGCGTATCCCTTGTGCCCGCCCATGGGCAGGATGATGCCGTCGATGGCCTCCTGCGGATCGGTGGTCGGTTCGCCCGCGGCGTTGAGCGCCCATCCGGACGGAATGGCCTCGCGCTTTTGCCGCGCGAGGTAAATCTTGCCGCGCGCGACCCCGGTATTGGCCATGTCCATGAGGAATGGCGCGTGCCGGCCGGCTGGCGCGGCGACCGACCACGGATTGGTGCCGATGATTTTTTTGCGTCCGCCCCAGGGCGCCATCGCCGGGCCGCCGTTGCTGGTGAGCAGCATCACGCAACCGGCGAGCGCGCCGATGCGGGTGTAATACATGCAGGTGCCGAAGTGATTGGAGTAGCGCAGACCCACCGCGGCGATGCCGTGCGCCTTGGCGCGCCGGATCGCATCGTTCGCGGCAAACTGCGCCAGCACCTGGCCGATGCCGTCGTGGCCGTCGATCAGCGCAATCGCGCCGGCATCGACCGCGAACTCGGGCTGCGTCACCGGCTGCATCACCCCGTTGACGATGCGCTCCAGGTACCAGCCGAGGCGCAGCACGCCGTGCGACTGATGGCCCCACAGATCGGCCTGCACCAGCGTGTCGGCAAGCAACCGCGCGTCGGCCCTGGGCACGCCCGCGCCCGCGTAGACCGCGGCGGCGAAATCGATCAGACGCCCGGCATCGACGCGCACAGCGGCGTTCATCGGAGTTTCTGTCCGCGCACCATTTGCCGCGACCGCGGCTTCAATCCAGCTTGACCTTCGCCTGGCGCACTGCGATGCCATAGCGCTCGTACTGCTTCCTGACGAACTCGGCAAACTCCTCCGGCGTGCTCCCTGGCGGCGTAGGCTCGAGGCCCAAGGAAATGAAGCGTTCCCTGATCTCCGGCATCTGCATGATCTTCTGCACTTCGGCAGACAGGCGTGCCGCCATGTCCCGCGGCAATCCGGCGGGCGCCATCATCCCGATCCAGCCGAACAGGTCGTAGCCGGGCAGATCCCCCGCTTCCGCGATCGGCACCAACGCCGGCATGGCGCTCGAGCGCCGCGCGCTGGAAATCCCCAGCGCCTTGAGGCGCCCGCTGTTGACAAAGGAGAGCACGCCGGGCACGGTCTCGACGGTATAGGCGACCTGCCCGTTCACCACGTCGGTCACCGCCTGGGTGCTGCCCTTGTAGGGCACATGCACCGCCTTGATCCCGGCCATGGAGTTGAACACCGCCACCAGCAGATGCGAGGTCGAACCCGAGCCGGATGAGGAGAAGGAATATTTGTCCGGATTCGCCTTGAGCAGCGCAATGAATTCCTTCAGGTTGTTCACCGGCAGCGCCGGGTTGACCACCAGCACGAACGGGTTGATCGCGAACAGGCTGATCGTGGTGAAGTCCTTGCGCGGATCGTAGCGCAGCTTTTCCACGTTCGGCGCGATCGACATCGGCCCGCTGGAACCGGCGAGCAGGGTGTAACCGTCCGGCGCCATTTTGGTCGCCTGATCCGCACCCAGAGTTCCGCCGGCACCCGGCTTGTTCTCCATGATCAGCGGCTGGCCGAGCACGGGCGTCAGTTTCTCCGCCACCATGCGCATGGCGAGATCGGTCGCCTGCCCCGGCGGCCAGGGAATGATCACGTGTATCGGCTTGGTCGGTCAGCTTTGCGCAAAGGCCGCGCCCGCGCCGGCGAGCGCAAATGCGGCGAGCATGCGGAACAGGATTTTCATCGGTCAGCTCCCTTGGGTCACACTGAGTTTGCCGGCGCCCCGGAGAAAACAGGCGCTGAAGGGCGCAAGTATCCATGGCATTGAAGATGCGGTCAAACGCCCGGATCGAAACCGTAGCAGCAGGCCCGCACGGCGATTGCGCCGGATCGGACCCAGGCCGGGTCCGATCCGACAGGGTCCGATCCGAATCTGTCGCTTCCGCACGATCTCTGAAATAATGCCGGTTCGAACATCCACGGCGCAACCGGGAGCACTTCATGTACACAGGCGCACAGGTCCGGAAACGCGCGGCCCAGGCCGCGTTCATCATGGCGGCTACCGGCGAGACGGTCACCTATGCCGAACTCGAATCGCGGGCCAACCGCCTGGCGCACCTGTTGCGGGCCAACGGCCTCGTCCGCCTGGACCATTACGCGATCTTCATGGAGAACAACAACCGCTATCTGGAGGCCTGCGGTGCCGGCGAACGCGCCGGGCTCTATTACACCTGCGTGAACTCCTACCTGACCGTTGATGAACTGGTCTACATCCTGAACAACAGCGAGTCCAAGGTGCTGATCACCTCGCGCGCGAAGCGCGACGTGGCGCTGCAGGCGCTGAAGCAGTGCCCGAACATCCGCCTGTGCCTGATGGTCGGCGGCACCGGAGAGGACGGCATCTTGGATTTTGCCGCCGCGGTCGCAGGCTACCCCGACACGCCGATAGCGGACGAATGCCTGGGTACGGCCATGCTGTATTCGTCCGGCACCACGGGGCGCCCCAAGGGCATCCTGCGGCCGCTGCCCCAGAACCCGCCGGCCGAACCGCTGCCGCTGTTTCACTTCCTGAGCAAGCTGTGGCAATACCGCGAAGGCATGATCTACCTGTCGCCGGCGCCGCTGTACCACTCGGCGCCGCAGGCCGCCGTCGCCATCACCATGCGCTTCGGCGGAACGGCCGTCATCATGGAGCACTTCGACCCGGAGCAGTACCTGGCGCTGGTAGAGAAGTACCGGGTCACCCACAGCCAGCTGGTGCCGACCATGTTCAACCGCATGCTCAAGCTGCCGGCAGAAGTGCGCCGACGCTACGACCTGTCGTCGCTCGAAGTCGCGATACACGCGGCGGCGCCCTGCCCGGTTCCGGTGAAGGAGCAGATGATCGAATGGTGGGGGCCGGTCATCCACGAATACTACGGCGCGACCGAGGGCCTGGGATTCACCGCGTGCAACAGCGAGGAATGGCTCGCGCACCGCGGGTCGGTCGGCAGGGTGCTGCTGGGCGACTTGCACATCCTGGATGCAGACATGCAGCCGTGCCCGAAAGGCACGCCGGGCGAAATCTGGTTCAAGACCGCGACCCCGTTCGTGTACTTCAACGACCCAACCAAGACGGCCCAGACGCGCTCGCCGGACGGAACCATGAGCACGGTGGGAGACGTCGGCTGCGTCGACGATGACGGCTTCCTCTATCTGACCGACCGCTCGACCTTCATGATCATTTCCGGGGGAGTGAACATCTATCCGCAGGAGTGCGAAAACCTGCTGGTCACCCACCCGAAGGTGGCCGACGCCGCCGTCTTCGGCGTGCCCAATCCCGACCTGGGAGAAGAGGTGAAGGCGGTGGTCCAGGCGATGCCCGGCGTCGAGACCGGCGCGGGTCTGGCACAGGAACTGATCGCCTTTTGCCACGAACACCTGTCCGGCATGAAGTGCCCGCGCTCCGTCGATTTCGAAGCTGAACTGCCGCGGCTGCCGACGGGCAAGCTGTACAAAAGAGCATTGCGCGACCGCTACTGGGGCGACCGGAAGAGCCGCATCGTCTGACGATCGCGATTGGATGCCGGCGCCACCCGGCGCCGACCTTGCCTTCGCCGGCATTAGCGGGAAGAATGGCGTTCCACGGCAAGACCTCGTGCTTGCGGCGTCGCATTGAGTTGATATGGAGGAGCGATGGAACTCGCGCACAAACGATACCGTTGCGGCGTATTGCTCGCAGCCCTGCTGATCACGGCAGGGTCCTTCCACGGCGCCTGCGCCCAATCCTACCCGTCCAAACCGATCCGGCTGGTGGTGGGCTATCCGCCCGGCGGCTCGGGCGATTTCCTCACGCGGCTGATGGCCGACGAAATGGGCAGGGACCTGGGCGTCTCCGTGGTGGTGGACAACCGTCCGGGCGCAGGCGGCACCATCGCCTCCGAGGCGGTGTCCAAGACGCCCAACGACGGCTATACCGTGCTGAACGCCGGCCACTGGGCGATCAACAAGGCGATGTACAAGAACCTCAACTACGACGGCGAAAAAGATCTGGCGCCGGTGTGCCTGGTGGCGGTCGGTCCGACCATCATCCTCGTCAACAACGATCTGCCGGTGAAAAACCTCAAGGAGCTGATCGCATACGCCAAGGCCAATCCCGGAAAACTGTTCAACGCGGGAGCAGGCTACGGATCGGCGCCGCAGCTCGCCGCTGTTCTGTTCGAAACCGTCGCGGGCGTGAAATTCACCTCGATCCAGTTCAAGGGCGGCGGACCGGCGGCGCAATCGCTGCTCGCCGGCGACACCCAGGTGATGTTCGCCACGCCGCCTACGGTGATGGGCTTCATCAAGTCGGGGCGCATGCGGGCGCTTGCCGTCACCCAGGCCCGCGCCTCGCCCGCGCTGCCCGGCATTCCCGGCGCCGAAGAGGCCGGACTCCCGGGCTACGATTCCACGTTCTGGTTCGGCCTGTGGGTGCCCGCGGGCACGCCGGCTCCCATCGCGCAACGGCTGCACGAAGCGGCGGCGAAAGCGCTGGCAAAGCAGGAGGTGAAAGACAAAATAGCGCTGCAAGGCATGGACGCTTCGCCTTCGGCCTCGCCCGCGGCGTTCGAAGCGCAAATCAAGGCCGAGGCCCCGATGTGGGAACGCGTGGTGCGCGATTCCGGCGCGCGCGTGGAATAGCGGATCGCTACGATTTCACCGCGTCGCCGGCCGAGCGCGCCGAGTGCTGCTTCGCCTCGCCGGCGGGCCGCAACACGAAATCGTAACTCGCGCTGTAGAACGGCGCCTTCAGCCCGGCCTTCTGCGCCTCGGCCTGCGACTCGCTGCGCCTGAAATCGACGATGAGCGAGTCCTTGACGCCGAACACCACGTCCGATTCGAGGTAGGGATCGCCCTTGACGAACAGGTGGGTCACCAGGGTCTCGTGGCCCGGCGCCGACACCATGAAATGCAGGTGCGCCGGCCGCATCGGATGCCGCCCCATGTGGTTCAGGACCAGACCGACCGGCCCGTCGGTGGGAACCGGATAGCTCGTGGGCAGGATGGTGCGAAAGCCAAAGCGCCCTTCGGCATCGGTGCGCAGCTTGGCGCGTAGTTGTTTGCCCCCGGTGTCGGCGAGCTGCACGTCGTAGCTGCCTTCGCTGTTGGATTGCCACAGGTCGAGCAGCGCGCCGGCGAGCGGCCTGCCCTCGACCGACAGCACCCGCCCGGAGACCAAGGTGGGCTCTCCCTTCCAGCCTGCCGCCATGTCGTCGCCATTTGCGATTTCCCTCGCGCCGTGGACGAAAAACGGCCCGAGCACGGTGGTCTCGGTCGACCCGCCGGATGCGCGGTGGTTGACCGCGTCCACCAGCATCGACACGCCTAGCACATCCGACAGCAGAATGAATTCCTGGCGCTTGTCGTCGCATTTCTGTCCGGTGGCGGTGAGGAACTTGATCGCCTCGAACCACTCCGTTTCGGTCAGTTCGACTTCGCGCACGAAGTCGTGCACGTGCCGGATCAGGCCCTGCATGATGCGGCGAAAGCGCGGGTCGGCGTCGTCGCCCAGGCGCGCGATCACCGCTTCGGTCAGTCTGGTTTCAAGTTCGTTCTGCACCTGTTCCTCCGTTGGTCCGGGTCCACGCATCCCCGATCCGCCCGGGGCAGTTACAATGACAACGGCTACGGCCACGCCGCCGCGAAATATCACATTACAGCAAAGGATACGCAAGTGAAAAAGAAAACCCCGGAGCAGCTGCGCAGCCACCGCTGGTACGGCGCCAAGGACATGCGCTCTTTCGGCCACCGTTCGCGCACGGCGCAGATGGGCTACGACCGCAGCGACTACGCCGGCAAGCCGGTGATCGCCATCATCAACACCTGGAGCGACATCAACCCCTGCCACACCCACTTCAAGCAGCGCGTCGAGGAAGTAAAGCGCGGCGTGTGGCAGGCGGGCGGCTTCCCGGTGGAAATGCCGGCGATGTCGCTGTCGGAGCCGTTCCAGAAGCCGACCACCATGATGTACCGCAACTTCCTCGCCATGGAAACCGAGGAGCTGCTGCGCTCCTACCCCGCAGACGGCGCGGTGCTGATGGGCGGTTGCGACAAGACCACACCGGCGCTGCTGATGGGCGCGATCAGCATGAACCTGCCGGCGATCTTCATGCCGGCCGGCCCGATGCTGCGCGGCAACTGGGGCGGCGCCACGCTCGGATCGGGCTCGGACACCTGGAAATACTGGGCCGAGCTGCGCGCCGGCAACATCACGGAAAAGGACTGGCAGGAAATCGAGCAGGGCATTGCGCGCTCCCCCGGCCACTGCATGACCATGGGCACCGCGTCGACCATGACCAGCGCGGCCGAGGCGATGGGTTTCACCCTGCCGGGTGCGGCGTCGATTCCGGCGCCCGACTCGCGCCACGCCGCCATGGCCACGCTCACCGGAAAGCGCGCCGTCGACATGGTGTGGGAAGACCTGAAACCGCGGGATATTCTGGATGCAGACGCGATTCACAACGCCGTCACCGCGGTGCTCGCGATCGGCGGCTCGACCAACGCCATCGTGCACCTGATCGCGCTGGCGCGCCGCGCCGGGGTCAAGCTCGACCTCGACTTGTTCGATGCGCTCGCGCGAAAAACGCCGCTGCTCGCCAACATCCGCCCCTCGGGAAAATACCTGATGGAGGATTTCTATTACGCCGGCGGCCTGCGCGCCGTGCTGAAGAATCTCGGCGGCCGGCTCAAAGCCAATGCGAAAACCGTCAACGGCAGGACCATGGGCGAGAACATCGCCGATGCGAAGGTGTTCGACGAAGACATCATCCGTTCCATCGACCGTGCCCTGGTCGCAGGCGACAGCCTGGCGGTGCTGCGCGGCAACCTCGCCCCGGACGGCGCGGTGATCAAGCCGCCGGCGGCCGAAGCACAGTTGCATAAACACACGGGCAAGGCGGTGGTATTCGCCGACTACAACGACATGGCGGCGCGCATCGACGATGCGGACCTCCCGGTGGACAAGGACTCGGTGATCGTGCTCAAACACGCCGGGCCCCTGGGCGGTCCGGGCATGCCGGAATGGGGACAGTTGCCGATCCCGCAGAAGCTGCTCAAAGCAGGCGTGCGCGACATGGTGCGGATTTCAGATGCGCGCATGAGCGGCACTTCCTACGGCGCCTGCGTGCTGCACATCGCGCCCGAATCCTGGATCGGCGGGCCGCTGGCGCTGGTGCAGGACGGCGACTTGATCGAACTCGATGTCCCAGGCCGCAAATTGAATCTCAAAATCAGCGATGCGGAAATGGCGAAACGCAAGGCAGCGTGGAAGGCGCCGGCTCCGCACTACCAGCGCGGTTACGGCGCGGCGTTCTCGCAGCACATCAGCCAGGCGAACGAGGGCTGCGATTTCGATTTCCTCGAAGCAGGGGCGGAAACGCCGGATCCGGAGATTCACTGACCCGAACTTCCTCGGCGGCGCCGGCCGCAGGGTCTAGCGCTTGCCGCTGTCCGCGGATGGGACGGGCGCGAAGCGCCACGCCTGCTCCGCCGCCACGACCCGGCCGCCGGTGGGCGGCGCGAAGTGCGTGCCCAGGACCAGCACCGGCCTGTCCGAATGACGCGAAAGAAAATCCCGGCGGGTGCGCCGCGCGGCGGCCGAGTCGACGTCGAAGTTGTTGGCGAGGTCCGGTTCGGCGCACTGCAGCGGATGGTGCATCAGGTCGCCGGTGATGACGGCTTCCTCGCCGCGCGAGGCGATGCGCACGCTGACATGGCCGGGCGTGTGGCCCGGCGTCGGTTCCAGCCTGACTTCGGGAGTCAGCTCGTGATCCATATCGACGAGTTCGGCCAGGCCGGCGTCGATGATCGGCCTGACCGAATCGCCCATGACGTCGCCGTCGCGGTGCACGGCTTGCTCCGATGACCAGTGATCCCACTCCCTGCGACCGAAGAGATAACGCGCGTTGGGAAAGGTGGGTACCCATTTGCCCTCGACCAGGCGCGTGTTCCAGCCGACGTGGTCCACGTGCAGATGGGTGCACAGGACGGTATCGATCGACTCCGCCGGAAACCCGGCTTCGGCCAGATGTTCGAGGAACGGTTCATGCAGCAGGTTCCAGGCGTCGATGTTGCGCGCCTTGTCGTTGCCGACGCAGGTGTCGACGATGATGCGTCGCGCGCCGGATTCGATGACGAAGCTGTGGATCGAGCCGAGCAGACGCCCGTCGTCGCGCGCGAAATGGGGCTGCAACCAGGCGTGGCGCAATACCATCTCGGGCGTGCAGGCGGGGAACATGAAGGTGCCGGGAAAAGGCCGGCCCGCCAATTCGGCGACGCGCGTGATCTTCACCCCGCCGACCTGCCAGGTCAGGTACTTGCCTGCGTCCACGCGCGCTGCCTCCGCCCTAAGCCTATTGCGGCTGGATGTTGGCGTCCCTGACGATGTGCTGATAAGTGGCGATCTCCTCGCGCACGAACTTTGCGAATTCGTCCGGCTTCATCGGCACCGGGCCGATGCCGAGCTTGGCGAACTGCTCGCGCACTTCCGGGTTCTGCAGGATCGCCGTGATCTGGGCGTTCAGCTTCTGCACCACGGCGGGCGGCGTCGCGGCCGGCGCCCACATGCCGAACCACAGGCTGATGTTGAAATCCTTGAGCCCCTGATCGGCCAGCGGCGGGACGTCGGGCGCCACATCGGCGCGGCGTTTGGTCGAAACGCCCAGCGCGGCGAGCTTGCCTTCCTTCAACTGGCCGATCGCGGTATTGATCGGCGCCATGTAGAAAGACGTGCGCCCGGCAATCGAATCCTGGATCGCCTCGGGCGAGCCCTTGTACGGGATGTGCAGCATTTTCACGCCCGCCACCTGGGCGAAATATTCCGCCGCCAGGTGGGTCGAGCTGCCCACGCCCGCCGAAGCGAAGGGAATTTCGCCCGGCTTCGCCTTCGCCGCGTCGATCAGCATCCTCACGGTCTTGTATGGACCGTCCTTGGCGCTCACCATCACATAAGGCGTGACCCCCAGCAGGGCGACGTCGACCAGGTCCTTGAGCGGATCGTAAGGCAGGCTCTTGTAGATGGCGGAGTTGGCGGCGTGCGATGCCGACTGCACCAGGACGGTATAGCCGTCCGGATCGGCGCGCACCACGGCCTGCGTGCCGATCTGCCCGCCGGCGCCGGCCCGGTTCTCGACAATGACCGGCTGCTTCCACGCGTCGCCCAGATGCTTGGCGATGATGCGCCCGGCAATGTCCGCGCCCGAGCCCGGCGTTAGCGGGATGATCATGCGTATCGGCTTGGCCGGGTAATCCTGAGCGCCGGAAACCGTCGCCATCCCGGCAAACAGGATTGCGGCCGCGAACTTCACCAAAAGTTTCAGGATCACCGGAAATGAAAAGGCGCAGCCGCCAGTGGCAGAATCGGCTCGAAGATTGGTAGTCATGGTTTTTCCTTGGATGAATCGGATGGGCACGCGCCGGGCAACCGCTGCTCTGCCCGGCCGTCTGGACGCGCTACTTCTTCAACGCCTCGGCGCGCTGTCCTTGGTAGATCTGCAGGTAGTCGTAGGTTGGATAGAACTCCGAGCGGAAACCGCCCCAGGCGCCGCGTTCGATCGCAAGGTTGACCGAGCGCAGTTTGTCCGCCGGCAGGCGCAACGTGATCACGTGGCCGATGCCCATGACGATGTTGTAGGACACGATCTCCACGCCTTCGGGCGGAAAATTCTTGCGAAACCCGGTCTTGTCCAGATGCGCATTGATCTCGTCCACGGTCTTGGTCTGGTCGTGGCGCAGAAACACGGTCAGCAGCATGGTTGGCGCCGCAGTTTGCGCCGCGACCGGTGCACACAGGCCGAGGGCAAGCACGAGAATTGCGATCAAACGTACTGGGTTCATGGTTCCTCCGTTGTGGTTTTTGATTGCAGGGGCGGCGCGTTCGCAGCCATGCCGCAAATCGAAACCGCAAATCATTTTAGACGATTCCATGCGCGCCTGTCCGGGCGCGCGCGGACTACTCTTCACGGTGCCGATTCGCGATCCTGCTGGTAACGCCGCCCGCAGTTGCTCTTTCCACCATCCGGGCGCACGATGCTCGAATGAGCACACTATGCCCCATAGCCGGGAATGATCCGCCAATCCGCGTTCACCCTCATGAAGAGGGCTTTTTCCCGGGCCGCATCGGTGATCGTCGCAGCCGCCGGGCAACGCGCTGGAATTCAAGGCGCTCACCGATTCACGGCAGGTTTTTTCGAAATCATGAGGAGAGTGGGCGTGCGTAGAATCTCGATATCGATTCTGGCCTGGTTGAGCTTGGGCATGGCATGTGGCGCCACGTCTTACGCCGACTATCCGACCAAACCGATCCGCATGGTAGTCGGCTATACGCCGGGCGGCGGTTCCGATAATCTGATCCGGCCGATCTCCGAGCGCCTGTCCAAGATACTTGGCCAGGCGATTGTGATGGACTACCGTCCCGGCGCCGGAGCCACCATTGCAGCCGATGTCGTAGCGCACGCCCCGGCCGACGGCTACACCCTGCACATCACGGATTCGGGGCCGATGACCATCGTGCCCAACATGCGAAAGCAGAACTACAATCCGCTGACCGACTTTACGCTCCTGGCGATGATCTGCGGGGGCGGAGCGGTGATCGTGACGCCGCCCAATTCTCCCGCCACCGATGTCGCCAAACTGATTTCCTTGATGAAGCAGCAACCCGCCGCCTGGAGCTATGGCACTTCCGGTGTCGGCGGCGTCGGACATTTGGCGGGGGAACAGTTCAAGGCGGCGGCCGGAGTCGCCATATCCCATGTGCCGTACAAGGGCGGGGCGCCGGCGCTGGTGGATTTGATGGGCGGACACGTACCGGTTCTATTTTCATCGCTGGGCTCGGCCATGGCTCTGATCAAGGCGGGCCGCGTCAAGCCGCTGGCGGTGACCTCGGCAAAGCGCAGTTCGAACCTGCCGGACATTCCAGTTCTGTCCGAGCTGGGATTTCCGGGCTTCGACGCGTCGATCTGGTTTGGCATCGTTGGTCCCGCGGGTCTGCCGGCGCAGGTGACGGATCGCCTCATACCCGCACTGCAGGCCGTCCTCCAGGAACCGGGCGTACAGGAGGCGATACGAAAAGAAGGCTACGAGCCCGTATTGTCAACACCCGCTCAGATGCGCAGCCTGATAAGTGAAGACTTGGCGCGATGGGGAAAAACCATCAAAGATGCCGGCGTCGTCATGGAATAATGTAGCCCGGCTGGCCGGACAATATGCTGCTCCATTGACTTCCGGAGCAAATATCAACAGCGACATTTCTGCGAAGACCCCATATGACTCATCTGCTGCAACCGCTAAGTTTTAGCCGCGGACCGGCCATGAAGAACCGCTTCATGCTGGCTCCCCTGACAAACCAGCAAAGCCATGAAGACGGCCGATTATCCGAGGAGGAATTCCGCTGGCTCACCATGCGCGCAGAGGGCGGCTTCGGGCTGACGATGACCTGCGCCTCGCACGTGCAGGCGAACGGAAGAGGATTTTCCGGGCAGCTTGGCATCTGGTCGGACGACCACCTTCCGGGATTGCAGCGCTTGGCCGGCGCGATCAAGGCGCAGCAAAGCGTTGCTATCGTCCAGCTACATCACGCCGGCATGCGCTCGCCCGCGGATTTGATCGGTGGCGCACCGGTGTGTCCGTCCGATAACGAGAAGACCGGTGCGCGCGGACTGACACGCGCCGAAGTAAAGCAGGTGATCTCGGACTTCATTGCGGCTGCGGTGCGTGCGGAGCGGGCCGGCTTCGACGGCGCGGAGCTGCACGGCGCGCATAGCTATTTGCTGTGTCAGTTCCTCAGCGCTGAGGTCAATCACCGCGAAGACGAGTACGGCGGCACCCTCGAAAACCGGTCACGCATCCTGTTCGAGATCATCGACGGCGTTCGCAGCCGATGCCGCAAGGATTTCATCCTGGGCGTAAGGCTTACGCCGGAGCGGTTTGGCATCCAACTGAGCGAGGCCATCCAGATCGCGCAGCAGGTGATGGCCAGAGACAACGTCGACTTTCTGGACATGTCGCTGTGGGATGTATTCAAGGAGCCCGAGGAAACCCGGTACCGGGGCCGCACCTTGATGAGCTATTTCACCGAACTTGACCGGCGCAATACGCGTCTCGGCGTTGCAGGGAAGATCCGCACGCCGCAGGAAGCCGAAGCCGCCATTGCGGCGGGCGCCGACTGGATCATGCTAGGGCGCGCGGCGATGCTGCAACACGATTTTCCGAATCGCTACAAGGCAGACCCGTCATTTAAGCCGGTTGAGATGCCGGTGTCCCGTCAGTACCTGAAGGACGAGGGCCTATCCGAGAAGTTCCAGGAGTACATCCAGCCCAGATGGCCGGAATTCTTCGCCGACTAGGATCCGGGATTTAACCGAAAACTCGCCGACTGCGAAGCCCTCAGCTTTCCAAAGGCGGCTTTCGACGCGTATGGGCGACCGTCACTACCGGCCATGACCGGCCGCTGACGGCGTCGGCGGAATTTTCCTGATCATGCTCTGCTGGATGACCGGATTCCGGCGTCCAACTTGAAGCGGACTTTGGCTCTACCCGGCCACAACCCGCCGCTGGCGACGCTGCAAAACCGGGTCAGCGGCCGTCCGGAACCAGCGACATTGCCGCCACTTAAGAATGGCTCTACTGCGGCCCCTCTGCTTCAAGGCAGGGTGATCG
>Ga0194060_10000812_pt1 | contig 22720 bp, 16 predicted proteins | sample SepL225m_MetaG_FD_163427 | JGI IMG/M metagenome (GOLD analysis project Ga0194060, IMG submission 163427) | Anoxic zone freshwater microbial communities from boreal shield lake in IISD Experimental Lakes Area, Ontario, Canada - Sep2016-L222-5m | ecosystem: Environmental > Aquatic > Freshwater >... | reverse complement strand
ATCGTCCGGTGCACGCCCGCGTCGACTGGGTGGTGGAGGAGGCCTATTGCGACATCGTCGGCATGCATCCGGGCGTGCACCGGACGATACCGGTGGCGCTGCGGCGCTGGCGCGGGAATCCGTTCAAGGGCGCGCACTGGCGCGAGTTCGGACAGTTCCGCCGGGCGCTGGCGGGCAGGCGCTACGACTGCGTGATCGACACCCAGGGGCTGATCAAGAGCGCGCTGCTGGCACAGGCCGCCTCCGGCACGCGCCACGGATACGCCGGCGCGAGCGCGCGCGAGCCGCTGGCGGCGAAGTTCTACGACGTCACGCACGCGGTGCCGCGCGATCTGCACGCGGTGGTGCGCAACCGGCGCCTTGCCGCGATGGCACTGGGCTACGCGCTGCCGGCCGCGCTCGACTACGGCATCGCCGCGGCCCAGGGTGCCGGTGCGGCCTCGACCGTATCCCGGCCGTATTGCGTGCTGCTGCACGCGACCAGCCGCGCCGACAAGCTGTGGCCGGAGGCGGAGTGGGGGCGCCTCGCGGGCGAACTCGCGCGCCAGGGCTGCGCCTCGGTTCTGCCCTGGGGCGATTTCGTGGAGCGCGCGCGCAGCGAGCGCATTGCGCGTTCGCTGCCGCAGGCGGTGGTGCCGCCGGCCCTGGGCATCCCCGGCATCGCCGGGCTGCTCGCCGGCGCGCGCGCGGTGATCGGCGTCGATACCGGCTTGACCCATCTGGCGGCCGCGCTCGGCCGGCCGGTGGTGGCTTTGTACTGTGGCACGCATCCGGGGCTGACCGGCGTCTACGCGGGACCGGGCGCGCGGGTGCGCAACCTGGGCGACACCGGCGTCGTGCCCGACCTGGACGAGGTGCTGGGGTCGCTGCATGAGGTCGCCGGCGGAGTCGCCGCGTGATCTGGCGCCTGGCTTACCGGGTTTCGCTGTGGCTGCTGTTTCCCTGGGTTCTCCTGCACCTGTGGTGGCGCGGCCGGCGCCAGCCGGCCTACCGGACGCAGATCGCCGAGCGCTTTGGCTGGTATGAAACGGAACCCGAACGGCCGGTAATCTGGCTGCACGCGGTTTCGGTGGGCGAAACGCGTGCCGCCGAACCGTTGCTGCGCGCGCTGGCTGGGCGTTATCCCGGGCATCAGCTGCTGCTCACGCAGATGACGCCGACAGGGCGGGAGACCGCCGAGCAGCTGTTCGGCGGCATGGCGACCATCGCCTATTTGCCCTACGACTATCCCGGTGCCGTGGCGCGCTTTATCGAGTATTTCAGGCCGCGCCTGGGCGTGTTAATGGAAACCGAGATTTGGCCCAACCTGATCGCATGCTGCGCGCGCCAGGGCGTACCGCTGATCCTCGCCAACGCGCGCCTGTCGGAAAAATCGGCCCGCGGCTACGCCTTGGCGGCGCCGCTTGCACGGGCCGCGCTCCTCGGTTTGGCTGCAATCGGCGCCCAGACTCGCGAGGATGCCGAGCGGCTATTGCGCCTGGGCGCGCGGGAGGTCGAGGTGACGGGCAACCTCAAGTTCGATGTCGCCCCGGCGCCGCAGGTGCTGGCCTTGGGCGCGCAGTTGAAGCAGTGGATCGGCCGGCGTCCGGTGCTTCTGGCCGCGAGCACGCGCGAGGGCGAAGAGGAACTGGTTTTGGACGCGCTTGCGCGCATATCGGTGGAGGGCTTGCTGCTGCTCCTGGTCCCGCGCCATCCGCAGCGCTTCGACGCGGTCGCGGCGCTTTTGGCCAGGCGTAACTTGAGCTACCAGCGCCGTAGCGAACAGCGCGCGCTGGCGCCCGATTGCCGGGTGCTGCTCGGCGACAGCATGGGGGAAATGCCCGCTTATTTCTCCGCTTGCGATCTGGCCTTCATCGGCGGCAGCCTGCTGCCCTACGGCGGGCAGAACTTGATCGAAGCCTGCGCCGTGGGCCGGCCGCTGCTGTTCGGCCGCCATATGTACAACTTCGCTGAGGCCTCCAGGCTAGCGGTGGCGGCGGGTGCCGCGATCGAGGTCGCGGATGCGGCCGCGCTGGGCGTGCGCTCGGAGGCTTTGCTCGGCGATAGCGCGGCGCTGGCGCGCATGTCGCAGGCGGCACTCGCGTTCAGCCGCGCGCACCAGGGGGCGACCGCGCGCAATCTGGCGATCTGCGAGCGGCTGCTGCCGCCAGATTAAAAATTGTCACAGAACGTTGCGCGCTCGCGCGCGCCAACCGTGTTTTTCGTGCGGATGAAAAGCGTATCCGCACGAAAAACACGGTTATTGATAAAAAATGGGCTTGGGTTTGTTTTTCAACGAGATCGCCGATTGCGCGCGGATGCGCTTTTCATCCGTGCGCAATCGGCGATCCGCGCGGACGCGCCGCCGTCCGCGCAAGCTCAGTCACTACGTTTTGATGCGTCCGGCAATTTCCGCTAGACGCGCAAGCCCGATCCAAACGGCTTGAATCACAGCGTGTGGGTCTGAACTCCGGACTTAGGAACTAATTGGTCCCCAGCAGCACATTGACCGCCTGCAGGTCGCTCTCAGTCAGCGTGCCCGCCGCCGACTTGAGCTTGAGCCCGTTCAGCAGCGTGTCGTAGCGCGCCTTGGACAGGTCGCGCATGGTGGAGAACAGCTGCTGCTGCGCGTTCAGCACATCGATGTTGATGCGCACGCCCACTTCGTAGCCGAGTTTGTTCGAGTCGAGGGCGCTCTGGCTGGAAACGAGCGCCTGTTCCAGCGCGCGCACCTGCGCCATGCCGTTGGTGACGCCAAGGTAGGCCTGGCGCGCCGCGAGCGCCGCACCGCGGCGCGCATTCTCCAGATCCTGCCGCGCCTTCTCCTGATTGGCGATGGCCTGGCGCACCAGCGAGTTGACGTTGCCGCCGGCGTACAGGGGAATAGCGAGCTGTAGCCCGATGCTGCGGCTGGTGGTGTCAGTGGGCAGGCTGATGGTGCCGGTGGCGAAGATCGCGGACGAATTTTTGCCCGCGTTGCCGACTACGTTGAGCGTCGGATAGTGGCCGGAGCGGCTGCGCTCGATCTCCCTCGTCGCAATCTCCAGCGCGGCTTCCTGCACGCGCACCGAAAAATTCTGGCTTTCGGCACTCGTCACCCACTGCTCCATCGCATTCGGGGTGGGGGCGCTGAGCACGGTCGAGGGCTTGAGCGGGGTGAGCCGGTCGGGAAACTTGCCGATGATCTGTTGCAACGTACGCTGCTTGATCTCGAGGTCGCTTTGCGCCGCGATTTCCTGGCTGGTGGCAAGGTCGAAGCGTGCCTGGGCTTCGTGCGTGTCGGTGATGGTCGCGGTGCCCACCTCGAAATTGCGCTTGGCCTGGGCCAGCTGCTCGGAAATGGCGGTTTTCTGCGCCTGGATGAAAGCCAAGCTGTCCTGCGAGGCGAGCACGTCGAAATACGCCTGGGACACGCGCACCACCAGATCCTGCGCCGCCTGTCCGAAGACGGCTTCCGTCTGGGCCACTTTATAGCCGGCTTCCTTGTACAGCATGATGCTTTGCCAGTTGAACAAAGGCTGCGTCAGCGACACGCTGTAGCCGTTGCTGTTGCCCTGGCGCGATGAGGGTGGCAGCAGGCCGCGGAACGAAATGTCGACGTCGTTCATTTGGGTAAAGCCGCTGCCGTTGACGGTCGGGAGCAGCAAGGCCAGCCCTTGCGGCAGGTTTTCGCGGCCGGCGTCGCGCGCGGCGCGCGCTGACGCATAGACCGGGTCGTTGGCACGCGCCTCGCCGAAGGTCTGCAGCAAATCGGCGGCGGCGAGCGGCTGGCTGAAAGCAAATATGGCGAGGAATATCGCGCTTCGTTTCATGGCAGGCTCAGTATCTAGGCATCGCGGGTTCTACCTGGTCGGCCCAGGCATTCACGCCGCCCTGCAGGTTATACAGCTTGGAGAAACCGTTGCGCTCCAGAAACAGGGCCACACGGTAGCTGCGCGCCCCGTGATGGCAGATAACAACGGTTTCGGCCTCGGCGTCGAGTTCCTGCGCCCGCGTCGGAATGGTGTTCATCGGCGCCAGCGTCGAACCCTCGATGCGGCAGGTCTGATATTCCCAGGGCTCGCGCACGTCGAGCAGTAGCGGCGGCTTGCGTCCGCTGTCAGTGAGCCATTGCCGCAGCAGTGACGGCGTAATCTGCGTCATGGTCAAAAGCGGAAACGTTCGCCGAGAGGAGCATGCGCCAGCGGCGCGATGCTGGTTTCGAACAGGTCGATGGACTGATAGACGCCATCGCCGGTGCAGCTAATCAGCCGCGCCGCCATTACCGGCGGGGTGCCGACGACGGAAAACAGGCGCGCGCCGGCCTTCATTTGCTGCAGGAACTGCTGCGGCAGCACCGGCGTTGAGCCGGTGAGCACGATGACGTCGCAGGGCGCGTGTTTGCTCCAGCCGTTCGCGCCGTCGCCCAGCTCCACCGTGACGTTGGCGACACCTGCGCGGCGCAGGCTGGCCTCGGCCGACGCTTTGAGTTCAGGGTGTATTTCCACGCTATAGACGTGCTGGGCGCGATGGGCGAGCAGGGCGGCGAAATAGCCGGAACCGGTGCCAATCTCCAGCACCAAGTCCGTGGGTTTGACCGCCAATGCCTGCAATACGCGCGCCTCTATCTTCGGCTGCCACATGAATTCACCTTGGCCGATGGGTATTTCCATGTCGGAGAAGGCGAGCATGCGGTATGCGGCGGGCACGAAATCTTCGCGCTTGACCACGTAGAGCAGGTCCAGTACTTCTTGGTCCAGCACTTCCCAGGGGCGAATCTGGTTTTCGACCATGTTGAAACGGGCTTGTTCGATATTCATGGCAGATGGTCTCGCGGAATTAATTAGATGGATGGAATGACGCAGATTTTAGCATTGTTTGCCGGGCGGCCCGGTGACGCTTGTCACACAGGCAATCCCCGTTCGGTATGCCAGGGCACGGATCGGCGGTTGCCGGAAATCTGATTTCAATCCTGACCTTGCGCCGTCGAAGCGGGCTGGGCCGCGGCGATCCCCTGAGCGGACCCGAACTTGCCCTTGGCCCAGTGCGCAAGATCGTCGAGATAGGTGTAGATCACCGGCACCACGATTAGGGTGAGCAGGGTGGAAGTGATGATGCCGCCGATCACCGCGTGCGCCATGGGCGCGCGCTGCTCCGAGCCCTCGCCGATGCCTAGGGCGAGCGGAATCATGCCGAACACCATGGCGAAGGTGGTCATCAGGATCGGCCGCAGGCGGATGCGCCCGGCCTCCAGGATGGCATGGGCGCGATCCTGGCCCCCGGTTCGTAGCTGGTTGGTGAAATCGACCAGCAGGATCGCGTTCTTGGTCACCAGGCCCATCAGCATGACGAAGCCGATGATGGAGAAAATGTTCAGTGTCGAGCGCGCAATCAGCAGCGCAAGCAGCACCCCGATCAGGGACAGCGGCAGGGACATCATGATCGCCACCGGCTGCAGGAAGGAGCCGAACTGGCTGGCGAGGATCAGGTAGATGAATATGATCGCCAGCAGCAGCGCCGACAGGGCGTAGCCCATGGTTTCCTGGATGTCCTTGGTCGAGCCTCCCATGACGAAGCGATATCCCGGCTGGGTCGGAATGCCGGTGAGCCGGGCCATGATCTCCTTGCCCAGGTCGCCGGCCGGCCGGCCGAGGGCGTTGGCGGTGACCAGCACTTCGCGCGTGAGGTCCTTGCGGTTGATCTGGGTCGCGCCGACTGTGGGCACGAACTCCGCGACCTGGCGCAGCGCCACCATTTTCGGGCTGCCGTCGGTGCCCGCCTGGTTGCTGGCGATGTAGATGCGTTCCAGGTCTCCGCGGTTTTCGCGTCCGCTTTTCGGCAGCCGCACTTTGACGTCGTAGTTCTCGTCGTCGGGCGCTTTCCAACTTGAGACCGCCTCCCCAGCGAGCAGCGGCCGCAGCGCCTCGCCGATTTTTCCCACGCCCACGCCGAGGTCGCTCGCCAGTTCACGGTTGACGCGCACCGCCACTGTGGGTTTCGCGGCCTTGAGGCTGGAGTCGATGTCCACCAGCCCCGGGATCTCGCCCATGATTTTTCTGACTTCCGCCGACAGCCGCTCGATTTCCGCCATGTCCGGACCCTGCACCGACACCTGCAGCGGCTTGCCGCTGCCGACCGGGGCATAGACGCCGAGGTTGGTGATTTCGATGCCGGCGATCTGCTGCAGGCGCAGGCGCATCGGTTTTTGCAGCTGCTTCTGATTGGCGTCGCGCTCGCCCCGATCCACCAGGCGTACGAAAATGGTGGCGTAGTTCTTGCCGGGCGTGGTGCCGGTGTTGACCGTGGCGTAGGTGTAGATCACCTCCGGGAATTCGCGCAGCGCGCTTTCCGCCTGCTGCACCTTGCCCTGGGTGAATTCCAGCGAAGATCCCACCGGCGTGTTCAGCTGCACCATGATTTCGGCGAGGTCGGCCTCGGGCACGAATTCCGAGCCGATCTTCGGCACCAGGGCGAACGCAGCGAGGAAGCTCGCCAGGGCAATGGCGATGACGCTCTTGCGGTGCGCAAGGGACCAGGAAAGCAGGCCCGAATAGCGCTCGCTGACGCGCTGGATCATTTGCTCGTTCCACGACAGCATGCGCGCGAACCAGCCTTTGCCGTGTATCCCGTGCGCTGCCGGGTCGTACCACACCGAGGACAGCATCGGGTCCAGGGTGAAGCTCACGAACATCGACAGCAGCACCGCCGCGGCGACGGTGATACCGAACTGATGGAAAAAGCGGCCGATGATGCCGCCCATGAAGCCCACCGGCAGGAACACCGCGACGATGGAAAAGGTCGTGGCCATCACCGCCAAGCCGATTTCCTGGGTGCCATCCAGCGCGGCGTCGTGGTGGCTCTTGCCCAGGGCGAGGTGGCGCACGATGTTTTCGCGCACCACGATGGCATCGTCGATCAGCAGGCCGACGCACAGGCTCATCGCCATCAGTGTCAGCATGTTGATGGTGAAGCCCGCCGCGAACATCACCAGGAAAGTGCCGATCAGGGAGATCGGCAGGGTGAGCCCGGTGATCACCGTGCTGCGCCAGGAGTTGAGGAACAGGAACACGATGAGGATGGTGAGCGCCGCGCCTTCGAGCAGGGTGTGCTTGACGTTGTTGACCGAGTTGCGGATGCCGCGGGAGGTGTCGCGCACCACCTCCAGCTTGACGTCGGCGGGCAGCTGTTTCTTCAGCGCGGCCACCACCCCCATGACATTGTCCACCGTGTCTATGGTATTGGCGCTCTGCGACTTGATGATGTCCAGCGAAATTACGCGCTTGCCGTTCACCAGTGCCGCGCTTTCCTCCTCCTCCTGGCCGTCGACCGCGGTCGCGACCTGGGACAGGTACACTGGCTGCCCGCCGCGGCGCGCGACGATGATCTGGTTGAACTGCTCCGGCCGGGCGATGCGCCCCTGCACCTGAACCAGCTTCTCCGACTCGCGCGAGGTGACCGCGCCGGCCGGAAGCTCCTGGTTTTCGCTGCGCACCGCGGCGATCACCTGGTCGATGCCCACGTTGAGGGATTCCATTTCGGCGGGCTTGAGGAATATCTGGATTTCGCGCTTGACCCCGCCCACCAGGGTTGCCTGGCCGACGCCGCGCGCGGTTTCGACGCGCTTGGCGATCACTTGATCGGTGAGCGTGGTGAGTTCGCGCAGAGACCGGCTGTCCGAGCGCACCGCCAGCGACACGATGGGCAGGTCGTCCGGGTTGAAGCGGGTGACCCGCGGCTCTTTCACTTCCTTGCGAAAAGCCACCTTGACCACGGCCACCTTCTCGCGCACGTCCTGCGCGGCGAGGGCCGGATCGACGCTCAGGTCGAACTCCGCGATCACCACCGACAAGCCTTCGTAAGAGCGCGAAGACAGCGTCTTGATGCCGCTGATGGTGTTGATCGCCTCCTCGATCTTGCGGCTGATGTCGCTCTCCACGCTCTCGGGCGAGGCGCCGGGATACTCGGTCTGCACCACCACCACCGGGAAGTTGATGTCGGGAAACTGCTCCACCGCGAGGCGCTGGTAGGAGAACAGACCCAGCACCAGGAACGCCGCCATCATCATGGTGGCGAATACCGGGTTGTTGATCGAGATGCGGGTGAACCACATGAGGCGGGATTCCTGTTCGGGGCGCGCTCGCGCGCCGCGCCTTTAGTTGCGGCTTGGCGCGACTTTTACGACGGTGCCGGGTTTGAAATTGCCCAGGTTAGCGCGCACCACCCGGCTTTGCGCGTCCAGGCCGTCGACGATCTGCACTACGCCCTCGTCTTCGTTTTTGAGGCCGAGCTTGACTTCGCGCGACTCCAGCCGGTCTCCGGCGATGCGCATGACGAGCGCTTTGCCGTTTTCCGCGCGCACGGCAGATGCCGGCAGAACCTGTGCAGACTCGATCCGGGCGAGCGTCACGTTGCCCTTGGCGAACATGCCGCCTTTGAGCGAACCGTCCTGATTCGGCAGCACCGCGTAAACAAGGATGGAGCGTGAACCGCTTTGTGTCGCCGGGTTGATGCGATCGATCCGGCCGCGGAATTCGCGCTCGCCGTAGCCTTCGACGCGAAAATTTACTTCCTGCCCGACGCGGATGCTGGGGATGTCGCCGGCGGGCACCGCTGCCTCGACTTCCATTTGGGCGAGATCCACCAGGGTCAGTATCTTTCCGTCGACCGGCAGTTTCTCGCCCGGCTGGGCGTGGCGCTGCGACACGATGCCGGCCTGCGGCGCGGTGATCACGGTGTCGGCCAGCGCCTTCTTTGCCAGCGCAACCTGCGCCTCCAGCGCCTTCAGCCTCGCCTCCGATACCTGGAAGTTGCTGTGCACGCTGTCGAACGCATTTTGCGAGATGAATTTCTGCTGCAGCAGCGCCAGGTTGTTGGCGCGGTTCTTGTCGGCGAGCGCGAGCTGTGCCCGGCCGCCTTCCAGGTCGGCGACCTTCTCGTCCAGGCGCGCCTGCGCGTCGCGGGTATCGATGCGCGCCAGCACCTGGCCCGGTTTGACGCTCTCGCCTTCACGCACCAGGATGGTGTTCAGGTCGCCTGCGACCTTGGCCTTGACCGTGGTCCAGTTGCGCGGCTGCAGCGTTCCGGTGATGGAAATCGTCAACCGCAGTTCGCGCGTCTGCGGCTGCACCAGGTCGCTCGCCGCGAATTCGATCACCGGCGCGCTGGTGGGCTGCGCCGAGGCCACGCTGTTTTCGTGGCTCAGGAATATCGTGGCGACAGCCGCGGCGGCAATGCCGCCGGCCGCCAGCCACCAACGCTTAGCTTTTCTTGCGGGCATGGCTCTTCTCCGGTGCCTGCGGCTGGCGCAGGCTGTGCAACAACATATCCAGGTAGGTCTCAAGGTAACGTTCCGGCTGCAGCTGTTCCCTCTCGCAGCAGGCGAATGAATGGCTCCATACCGCGAGCATCACCAGGGGCGCAAGCGCCACGTGCACCAGGTGGTCGACGTCGACTTTGCGAAATTCGCGTGCGTCGATGCCGCGCTTCAGCACCCGGCGGAACATCGAATGCGCGCGCAGAATGACTTCCCGGTAATAGAATTCGGCCAAATCGGGAAAATTGCCGGCCTCCGCGATGACCAGCTTGGGCAGCCCGGCGACTTTGCTCGAGCCGGTGAGTTCCCACCAGCCGCACACCAGTTGGCGCAGCAGTTCGCTGGCGCTGCCGGCAAAGTTTTCGACCAGTTCCTCGCCGTGCTGCAGCACCGGCACCACGTTGCCCCGCACCACCGCCTTGAACAGGTCTTCCTTGTTTTCGAAGTACAGGTAGAGCGTGCCCTTGCTGATTCCGGCGCGTGCGGCAACGTCATCCAGGCGCGTGGAGGCGAAGCCGCGCTCGACGAACAGGTCGAGCGCGGCGGTGATGATCTCCTCGGGGCGCGCATCCTTGCGCCGCGCCCAGCGCGGCTGAGGTTTTTTCTCTGTGGCGTTCATGGTTTAATAGATAACTGACTGGTCAGTAATATATATGGATTCGATGTTGAGGTCAATAGCCGTCCGGCGCCGCAACTGACCGCATTGTTCGGCGGCGCGTCACATGGGGACTTCCTTCGGTCGGATTGCAAAGCCCCGGCGATTGCGGTACCTTGGCCGCCTGACGTTAGGGGTCCTGCACGCGGTCCGGAACGACGCGGTGCGGGTGAGAGAGTCCCTTTGAACCTGATGCGGATAATGCCGCCGCAGGGAAGCGTGAGCAGTCCTTCCTCCTGTCTCCGCCCCTTCCGGCCCGATTTAACTGGAAGCATGGCTGGCGCATCCGAACGGCGCGCGGGCTTTTATTAGGAGTGAAGCATGAACGCCAATCCCCAATTCATCGCCGCGACCGCGCACGTGGACGAGGCTGCGGTTCAGCCGCTGCCGAACTCGTGCAAGGTGTATGTGCAGGGCAGCCGGCCCGACATCCGGGTGCCGATGCGCGAGATCAGCCAAGCCGACACGCCGGCTTCCTTCGGCGCCGAGAAAAATCCGCCGATCTTCGTCTACGATACCTCCGGCCCCTACACCGATCCGACGGCAAAAATTGACATCCGCAACGGCCTTGCGCCATTGCGCGCGAACTGGATCGAGGAGCGCGGCGACACCGAGGCGCTCGCGGGACCGACGTCCAAATTCGGCGTGGAACGTCTAAGCGATCCCAAACTGACCGAATTGCGCTTCAACCTGCAGCGCAAGCCGCGGCGGGCCAAGCCCGGCATGAACGTGTCGCAGATGCACTATGCGCGCCGCGGCCTGGTGACGCCGGAGATGGAATACATCGCCATCCGCGAGAACCTGCAACGACGGCAGTACCTCGAAAACCTGCGCGCCTCCGGCCCGATGGGAAGCAAGCTGGCCGAACTCATGGGTCGCCAGCACCCGGGGCAGAACTTCGGTGCCGCGATTCCGGAGGAGATCACCCCGGAATTCGTGCGCGACGAGGTGGCGCGCGGCCGCGCCATCATCCCGGCCAATATCAATCACCCCGAGTCCGAGCCGATGATCATCGGCCGCAACTTTCTGGTGAAAATCAACGCCAACATCGGCAATTCGGCGCTCGGCTCCTCCATCGGCGAGGAAGTCGAGAAAATGACCTGGTCCATCCGCTGGGGCGGCGACACGGTGATGGATCTTTCCACCGGGAAGCACATCCACGAGACACGCGAATGGATCATCCGCAATGCGCCGGTGCCCATCGGCACTGTGCCCATCTATCAGGCGCTGGAGAAGGTGGAAGGCAAGGCGGAGGAACTGACCTGGGACATCTTCCGCGACACGCTGATCGAACAGGCGGAACAGGGCGTGGACTACTTCACCATCCACGCCGGCGTACTCTTGCGCTACGTGCCCCTCACGGCGAAGCGCATGACCGGCATCGTCAGCCGCGGCGGCTCCATCATGGCCAAGTGGTGCCTCGCGCATCACAAGGAGAGCTTCCTCTACACCCATTTCGAGGACATCTGCGACATCATGAAAGCCTACGATGTCGCGTTTTCGCTGGGTGACGGCCTGCGTCCCGGCTCCAATTTCGACGCCAACGACGAGGCCCAATTGGGCGAACTGAAGACTCTCGGCGAGCTGACCGACGTCGCCTGGAAGCATGACGTGCAGGTGATGATCGAGGGCCCGGGCCACGTGCCCATGCACATGATCAAGGAGAACATGGACCTGCAGTTACGCGACTGCAAGGAAGCGCCGTTCTATACCTTGGGACCGCTGGTCACCGACATCGCGCCCGGCTATGACCACATCACCTCCGGCATCGGCGCGGCCATGATCGGCTGGTACGGAACGGCCATGCTCTGCTACGTTACGCCCAAGGAACACCTGGGCCTGCCGAACAAGGCAGACGTCAAGGACGGCATCATCACCTACAAGATCGCGGCGCATGCGGCCGACCTGGCCAAGGGACATCCGGGCGCGCAGATCCGCGACAACGCGCTGTCCAAGGCGCGCTTCGAGTTCCGCTGGGAGGACCAATTCAATCTTGGCCTCGACCCGGACAAGGCGCGCGAGTTTCACGACGAAACCCTGCCCCGCGACAGCGCCAAGGTGGCGCACTTCTGCTCCATGTGCGGCCCGCACTTCTGCTCCATGAAAATCACCCAGGACGTGCGCGACTACGCCGCGGCGCAGGGCGTCGACGAGCAGGCGGCTCTGGCCGAGGTGGCGACCAAGGGCATGGAACAGAAGGCGGTGGAGTTCGTGAAAAAGGGCGCGCAGATCTATTCCAAGGCTTGAACTGGCCCTAAGCGGGAAACATTCCGGTGTTGCGTCGCGCCTCGGCTGCGTTCTTCTGCGCAGCGATACTGGCTGTTGCCGCCGGCGCGCGCGCGCAGCAAGGCGGCGCTCCTTCCTTGGTGCCGTCGGCCGTATCAGGCGCGACGGCCTTGCCGGCGGTGGAGAACTGGACGGCGCGGTTCCAGTTGACTTACAACTGGCAGCAGCATCCTGCCTATGGCGCCGCTTACTCCGGGCCGCACAGCGTCATTCCCGGCCGCGAAAAGATGTACACGTTCAGCACCACCGCTTTCCTCGGGTTCCGTCCGTGGCAGGGCGGGGAATTCTATTTCAATCCGGAGGTGGTGCAGGGGGTGCCGTTTTCGACCGATCTGGTAGGACTGGGCGGATTTACCAACGGCGAGATCACGCGCGCCTCTGGCCCCACGCCCAAAGTCTATCGGCAGCGCCTGTTTCTGCGGCACACCTGGAATCAGGGCGGTGGCGCGGAGCGCATCGATGCGGATCTGAACCAGCTCGCCGGCAGCATCGACAAGAACCGCTTCGTTCTGACCGCGGGCAATTTTTCGACGCTCGACGTCTTCGATCGCAACAGCTACGCCAAAGATCCGCGCACCCAGTTTATGAATTGGGGCAACTGGACCTACGCCGCCTACGATTACGCGGCCGACGCGCGCGGTTTCGGCTGGGGCATTGCGGCGGAGTTGTACCGCGACGACTGGGTGCTACGCGCCGGCCGCATGTCTGGTCCGAAGGAGCCGAACATGCTTCCCGTGGACCTCGCGCTCGGTAGGCATTATGGCGACCAGGCCGAGCTCGAGCACGCGCATACCCTGGGCGGCCAGCCAGGCAAGGTGCGGATCCTGGGATGGCGCAACCGCGCGCGCCTTGCCAGCTTCAAGGATGCGCTCGACTGGCTCGATAGGCATCCGGGGCCGTATTTGGACCCGATCGCGCTCTACGAGGCGCGCAACACCGACAAGATCAAGTATGGCCTCGGCATCAACCTCGAACAGGCGATCGGCAGCGATGCGGGATTATTCCTGCGCGCCATGAAAGCCGACGGGCGCACAGAAACCCACGCTTTCACCGAGGCCGACGGTTCGCTTTCCGCCGGCCTTTCGGTCAAAGGTTCGTCATGGGGGCGCGCCATGGACGCGGTCGGGCTGTCACTGATGCGCAATACCATATCGGACGACCGGCGCCGCTTCCTTGAGGCCGGCGGCATCTCCTTCTTCCTCGGCGACGGTGCGTTGCGCTATCGGCCTGAGGCGATTTTCGAAGGCTATTACAGCCTGAGCGCCGGCAGGGGGATCTGGCTGACGGCCGACTACCAACGGATCCAGAACCCCGCCTATAACGCCGACCGCGGACGGGTGAACATATACGCATTTCGCCTTCACGCGGAATTCTGATGCGGGAGACGTACATAGCCTGGGCGGTGCCCGGCTTTAGCCCGGAGGCGTTTCGCCCTCGCTGGTGAAGTACGGGAACAGCAGCGGCAGGAGCAGTAGGGTGAATAGGGTGGCCGAGACGATGCCGCCGACGATCACGATCGCGAACGGGCGCTGGGTTTCGGAACCGATGCCGTGCGACAGCGCCGCCGGCAGCAGGCCCAGCCCCGCCATGAGCGCGGTCATGAGGATGGGCCGCAGGCGCAGCGCCGCCCCGTCCGCCACGGCTTTCGCCAGGGGCGCGCCGTTGCGCATGAACTCGACAATCTGTTCCACCATGATTACGCCGTTTTGGACCGAGATGCCGGCCACGGCGATGAAGCCCACCGCCGCCGAGACCGACAGGTGCAGGCCCGCGAGCGCGAGGCCCGCCAGACCACCGATCAGCGTGAATGGCACCATCGCCAGCACCAGCGCCGCCTGGCGCAGCGAACGGAAGGCCCAGAACAGCAGCGAAAAGATCAGCAGTGCGCAGATCGGAACGATCACCATCAGCCGCTTGGTGGCGCGCTGCTGGTTTTCGAACTGCCCGCCCCAGGTGAGGTAGTACCCCGCTGGCAGATTCACCTGTTGGGCGACTTTCTTCTGCGCCTCGGCGACGAAACTGCCCATATCGCGTCCGCGCAGGTTGGATTTGATCAGGGCGATGCGCCCGCCTGCCTGGCGGCTGATGCGCGACGCGCCCTGCTTGACTTCGATGCTGGCGATGTCGCCCATGGATACGGTGCCCACTCCACCCGGCAATGACACCTGCAGCCGGGCGATGTCGTCCACCGCGTCGCGGAACGAGCGCTCCAGGCGCAGCGTAACGTCGAAGCGCCGGTCGCCCTCGTAAAATGCGTTGACGGCGCTGCCCGCCAGCGCCGTCTGGATCACCGTGTTGACGTCGGCCACGTTGATCCCGTAGCGCGAAATTTTGGCGCGGTCCACGGTGATGTTCAATTCGGTCTGGCCGCCGATCGGGATCGCTGCCACGTCCGCCGCTCCGCGTATGCTGTTCAGCACCTCGGCTATCTGCTCGGCCTTCCTTTCCAGGATCTCCAGGTCCGGGCCGAATACCTTGATCGCGATTTCGCCCCGGGTGCCGGACAGCGTTTCCTGCACGTTGTCCTCGATTACCTGGGAGAAGTTGGCCGGCACCCCCGGCATCGTACTTATCTTCTTCGACATGTCCGCCACCATCTCGTCCTTGCTGGAAAAGCGCCAGCTACCGCGCGGCTTCAGGTCCGCCAGCACCTCCAGGTTATTCTGGCCTTTCGGATCGGTGCCGTCGTCCGGTCGCCCCACCTGGGTGACGATGGTGTTGACCTCGGGATAGGTGCGCAGGATGGCGCGGATATTGCGTTCGGTTTCCTTGGTTTTCTCCAGGGAAGAGGAGGGCGGCAGCGCGATCGCGAGCCAGATATTGCCTTCGTCGAGCTTGGGCAGGAACTCGCTGCCGAGCAGCGGCGACAGTCCGAGGGACACCACCAGCAGCGCGATAGAGCCCGAGACGATCAGCCTGGCTCGCCCTTTAGCCCAGTCCAGCAATCGCCGATAGCGCTCCTGCAGGCGGTGCAGCCATTCGGAATGCGTTTCCGCCATGTCCTCGCGCCGCATGGTATAGGACAGCAGCGCCGGCACCAGGGTCATGGTCAGCACGATCGCGCCGAGCAGCGCGAACGACAGGGTGTAGGCCACCGGTGCGAAAATCTTTCCCTCGACGCGCTGGAAGGTGAAAATCGGCAGGAACGCCGTGATGATGATGGCCTTGGAAAACAGGATGGGGTGGCCCAGTTCGACCACCGTGTGCCTGAGCGTCTGCAGGCGCCAGCCATAACCGCTGTGGATCGGATTGTGCTCGTCCTGCGCCACTGCGAGCTTCACCATCAGTGCTTCCACCAGCACGACGGCGCTGTCGATGATGATGCCGAAGTCCACCGCGCCCAGCGAAATCAGATTCGCCGACACTCCGCGCGCATCCATCAGGATAAAGGCGAACAGCAGCGACAGCGGGATGACGGACGCGACGATCAGCGCCACGCGCCAGTTGCGCAGGAAGGTGAGCAGGATGGCGATCACCAGCAGCGCGCCGAGGCTCAGGTTCTCGACCACGGTGGTCACGGTGTGGTTGATCAGGTCGGTGCGCTGATAGAAGGGCACGATCCTGACCCCATTGGGCAGGCGCGCCTGCACTTCCGCGACTCGTTCGCGCAACGTTTCCACCACCTTGGCGGCGTTCTGCCCCTTGGTCATGATCACGATTCCCTGGACGATGGAATCGCGATCGTTGAAGCCGACGATGCCCGACAGCGGTCGGCGGCCGATGCGCAGGTCGGCCGCGACGTCGCTCACCAGGATGGTGCGGCCGTTGCGCGAAGCGACGATCACCTGGCCGATGTCGTCCAGGCTCTTGAACAGGCCGATGCCGCGGATCACCAGCACTTCCTCGCCGCGCGGCAACAGGCCGCCGCCCGAGTTGGCGCTGTTGTTGGCGAGCGCGGCTGCGACCTGGTCTATGGTCAGGTCGAATTTCTTCAGCAGATAGGGGTTGAGCCGGGCCTGATATTCCTTGATGCTGCCGCCGAAGCTGACTACATCGGCGATGCCGGGCACGATGCGTATGCTGGGCCGGATCACCCAGTCCTGCAGCGCGCGCACCTCGTAATCGGGCATGTCGGCGGGCGCCTCTATCATGTAGCGGTAGATTTCGCCCACCGCGGTTGCGAGCGGGCCCAGCGTAGGTTGCACCCCGGGCGGCAAGTTCACGTTGCCCAGCTTCTCCAGCACCTGGGCGCGCACGAAATAATCGTCGGTGCGATCGGCGAAGGTCAGGGTGACGATCGAGAGGCCGGTGATGGAGACCGAGCGCAGCTGCGTCATGCGCGGCACGCCGCTCATTTCGCGCTCGATCGGCAGCGTCACCGAGCGCTCCACTTCTTCCGGCGCCTGGCCGAGGTATTGGGTCACAACCTGCACTTGCACGTCCTGCACGTCCGGGAAGGCCTCAATCGGCAGGTTGTTCATCGCATCCCAGCCGAAAATGGCCAGGGCCGCGGCAGCCAGCAGGATGAACACTCTCTGGCGCAGGGTAAAGCTGATCAGCCTATCAAGCATGTTCGCTCATGCAACCCGGGTGATCGGCGGCGCTGACAGGAATCGGGGCGCCTCGCACTTCCCGCTGCTTTTCATCAGGCGCTTTCAGTTGGCCGCCGACAATTCGGAATTGAGCAGCAGCGCGCCGCTGACGACGATGCGCTCGCCCGCTTTCAGCCCGGATTCGACGTAGCTGAAATTGCGGTCCTGCAGGCGCAGGCTCAGACGGTGTCTTTCGAACACGCCTACGGACTTCTCGACGAATACGTAACTGTACACGCCTTCGGTAATGATGGCGCTGTTGGGCACGCGTACCGCGCGCTGGTTTTCGTCCGAGAGCAGCGTAATGCGCGCGTACATCTCAGGCTTGAGCCGGTTGTCCGGGTTGGCGAGTTCGCAGCGCACCTGCACCCGGCGCGTCGCCGGATCCACGGTTACACCGACTTTGATTATTCTTGCGGAAAAACGCTGTTCCGGAAATGCATCCACCTCGACTGCGACCATGTGCCCCTCGGCAACCTTGCCCAGGTTGCGCTCGGGCAGGTCGATGATCGCCCACAAATGCACAGGGTCGGTGATGACGTAGAGCGGGTCGGGAAGATCCGGCCGCACTTCCAGTCCCGGATTGGCTTTGCGCTCCGCGACGATGCCGGCGATAGGTGAGCGCAGCGCGAATTTTTCGCCGGGGCTGTCGGAGGGCGCGAGATTGCGCAGGCGCAGCCGCGCGCGCTGCGTCTCGGCCTGCGCTTGTGCCAGGTCGGCCTCTGCGCTCTCGAAATCCTTGCGCGACAATACCCCGCCTTCGTACAGTTTCTTCGCGCGCTCGAAGGCAAGCTGCTTGCGCGTATCGTCCGCTTTGGCTTTGCCGAGATCGGCCGCGGCCTGCGCGAGTTCGGGCGAATCCAGGGTGAGCAAGGTTTCGCCGGCGTGCACCCGGTCGCCAGGCTGCGCCTTGAGCGCGACCACCCGGCCGGCGACGGGAGAACTGACGCGGGCGGTGAAGTTCTCGTTGTAGGCGATGCGGCCGTTGAGTGGTTCGGCCAGCGGCACCGGCAACTCTGCCGGAACCTCAGCCACCTTGATTGCGGAGAGTTGCGGCGCGCCCGCGGGATAGCGCAACACGCCCGGTTCGCGTGGCGCGGCGCCGGGCTGGGTGGTCTGCTCGGCGTTCGGGCCCGAGTGGCGTTGACCGTAATAAACAGCGATCCCCGCCCCGCCCGCCAAGGCTGCGATAAGGATGAATCCGATGATCTTTTTCATGTGCCCTGATCGATTTGAGTTTGACTTGTCATTCGGCGCCCTGCAGGCTGCCGAACTGCCAGGCAGCGAGCGCTTTGGCGTAATCAGCTTGGGCCGAGGCGGCATCCAGTTGGATCGCGCGCAAGATGCGCCGCGCGTCCAGCAGGTCCATCACCCCGATGGCGCCGTTCTTGTAAGCGAACTCGGCCGAATCTGCTGATTTCTTCGCTTCCGCCAGCAGATTGTCCTGATAGCGCGCGAGGCGCTCGGCCGCCGCTGCTAGATCGGTCAGCGCCCTGCCGATTTCGCTGCGCGCAATCGCGCGGGCTCTTTCCAGATTATCGGTGGCGTAGTTATAGGCGGCCTCGGCTTGGGCGATTTCGCCTTCGTAGTAATAGCGGGTGAACAGCGGAATGCTGAGCGCGACGCCGTAGCTGTTGGAAGTGTTGCCGAAGTTGTCGGGAAAATGCTCGAATTGCACCCCCACCGATACGTCGCGGGTCCTCAGGCTGCGCGCCAGCTCGCGCGCTTCATTGGCTGCTTCGATGCGCGCGCGCGCGGCGCGCACATCCGGCCGGCGCTCGATCACCGGGTCCAGTTCTATCGCTGTGGTCGGCAGTGGCGCCGGCCAGGCATCGGTTGCCCGGAGCATATCGGCCCGCTGCTCCACCCCTATCAGATAGGCAAGCGTGAACTGGGCGCGCTTGCGATCGGCGTCGGAGGCACGGGCGTCGTTCTGCGCGCGCAGCGCATCGACGCGTATGCGGGCTACGTCCGAGCTGGCGATGTCGCCGGCGCTCAGCCGCAGTTCCGCCGCCGCTAGCGTGCGCTGGAACAGTGCAGCGGTATCCGCGCTGATCACAACTTTGTCCTGCGCCAACGCCAGGTCGTAGTAGCTGCCGCGCAGGACGAGGCGCTGCTGGCGTTGTACGTCGGCCAAATCTTCGCCGCTTGCCGCTTCCAGTTTTTTCGCGGTCGACACGCGCAGTTCGCGCTTGTTGCCTCGCTCGATCAACTGATCCAGGCGGATGGTGCTGTCCACTGCCTTGTCGCGCAGCGCACCGCCGCCTATGCCCCGACTTGGGCTGATGTTGACCGTGCCGAGCGACAGGTTCGGATTCGGCCGTTGGCCGGCGGTCAGGGTTGCGGCCTCCGCCGATTCCACCGCGCGCCGCGCAGCCTGCAGTTCGCGATTCTTCTGCGCCAGCAGCGCGTCGGCTTCGCCCAGGCTCAGGCGGCCCAGATCGGGCGCCTGATTTTGCGCCTGCGCCAGCAAGCTCGACATGAACAGCAGAAAGATCAATAAGCGCAATTCGACTCCTCGGACCGGCGGAATCGGGTCTCTCGCCCGATTTGAAAAGTCGCGTATTATATCCCGCGACTTCCGCCTGTTCCCCGTTAGGGATAACCCTGAGCGCCTTATACCACGCCCCATGCTGATCCTGGGCATAGAGACTTCCTGCGATGAAACCGGCATCGCGCTTTATCACAGTGAGCGCGGCCTGCTCGCGCACGCCCTGCATACGCAAATGGCAATGCACGAGGAATACGGCGGGGTTGTACCGGAGCTTGCTTCGCGCGACCACATCCGGCGCGTGCTGCCGCTGATACGCGAGGTCATGCATCAGGCCGGCGCGCAGATGCGGGAGATCGACGCTGTAGCCTACACCCAGGGGCCCGGACTGGCAGGCGCGCTGTTGGTCGGCACCAGCATTGCCAATGCGCTCGCCTTCACCCTCGGCATTCCCGCGTTGGGCATCCATCATCTCGAAGGCCATTTGCTCTCGCCGCTGCTCGCCAGCCATCCGCCGCGCTTTCCCTTCGTTGCGTTGCTGGTCTCGGGCGGGCATACGCAACTGATGCGCGTCGCCGCCGTGGGCGAATATGAACTGCTGGGCGAAACCCTGGACGATGCGGCGGGCGAAGCTTTCGACAAGACCGCGCAACTGCTCGGCCTCGGTTATCCCGGCGGGCCGGCGCTGGCGCATCTGGCAGCGACGGGCAGGGCGCACAGGTACAAGCTGCCGCGGCCCATGCTGGAACAAATGCACAAGACGGGAAATTTGGATTTTTCCTTCAGCGGCCTGAAGACCGCGGTGTTGCTGCTGGTGCGCAAACAGGCAGCCGATGCCGCGTCGAGGGCGGATGTCGCTGCGGCGTTTCAGGAAGCGATCGTCGACGTGCTGGTCGCGAAGTCGATGAACGCCCTGGAGCAGACCGGCCTGAACCAGCTCGTAGTAGCCGGCGGCGTCGGCGCCAACCGCCGCCTGCGCGAACGTCTTGACCGCGAGGCCGCGGAGCGAGGCCATGCGGTGTTCTATCCTGAATTCGAATTCTGCACCGACAACGGCGCGATGATTGCGTTAGCCGGCGCCCTGCGGCTGGGCGCCGAGCTTCCAAATAGCGGTTCCGGCGCCCTGCGGCTGGGCGCCGAGCTTCCAAATAGCGGTTCCGGCGCCCTGCGGCTGGGCGCCGAGCTTCCAAATAGCGGTTCCGGCGCCCTGCGGCTGGGCGCCGCGCGACTTCCGGACCACGCGGCGGGTGCTTACGCCTTTACGGTCAAACCTCGCTGGGAGTTGTCGACACCGGTCTAGCGCGGAGGGTCGCTCTCCGGCGGCGGACCCTGCGTCTTTGCACCGATTCGGCTCTCCCTGCCCGCGAGTAGGCGCCGGATGTTTTCCTTGTGCCTGTAGATCAGCAGCGCCGCTATTGCCAGCACTGCCGGAAGCAGAGGACTTGCCGTGCCGAACAGCCATGCGGTGTAAAACGCAGCGAACAGGGCGGCAATGATGGAGGCGAGCGACACCATGCGGAAGATCGCCACGATTACCAGCCAGCTTGCCAGCGTCGCCAATCCGAGCCAAAGGTTGACTGCGACGAGGATGCCGAGCGCGGTCGCCACGCCCTTGCCGCCCTTGAAGCGGAAAAACACCGGCCAGAGATGGCCGAGAAACACCGCCACCGCGACCAGCGCGACGCCATCCATGCCCACGCCGTAATCCGCCGCAAAATTCCTCGCCAGCAGCACCGCAAGTACGCCTTTTCCGGTGTCGCCTGCAAGCGTCAGCGCCGCCGCCAGCTTCTTGCCGGTGCGCAGCACGTTGGTTGCGCCCGGGTTGCCCGAACCATAGCTATGAGGGTCTGGCAGCGAGAACGCCCAGCTCACGATCACTGCGGACGAAAGCGAGCCGACGAGATAAGCCGCAATCGCGAAAACGATGGTCGCCATCCAATTGCCCCGGGCCTGTTAGAATGTGCCGCACATTTTACGCGTGAACCGCGCATTCCGCCCCCGGGCCTCAGCTTCGACTTTCTCCAATGGACATCATATTTCTGCGCGAGATAAGGCTGGATGCGCGCATCGGCATCTATAAGCGCGAGAAAGCCATCACCCAGACGGTGGAACTGGATCTCGAACTGGCGCTTCCCGACGACCGCGTGTTCAAGAGCGGCAAGGTCACCGACACCATAGACTACGCAGTGGTGATCGACCGCATCCGCGCGGCCCTGGTGGAAAAGCATTATGGTCTGGTGGAGAATCTGGCGGAGCACGTGGCGCAGATTATTCTGAAGGAATTCCATGCGCCCTGGGTGCGGGTGAGCGTCGCCAAGATCGGCGCCCAGCCGAACGCGCGGCGCGTCGGCGTGGTGATTGAAAGAAGCCGGGAAAAATAGCCAGGCTTATTCCTCCAGCGCCACCTCGACGGACCTGGCGCCGAGCAGACGCACGATCTCCCGGGGAGCGAGTCCCACCAGATAGCCGCGCCGGCCGCCGTTGATGTAGATTTTCTCCAGATCGAGCACGCTTTTTTCGACATAGACCGGCAGCTTCTTTTTCGTGCCGAACGGGGACGTGCCGCCCACCAGATAGCCGGAATGGCGGTTGGCATGCTCGGGCGCGCACGGCTCCGCCTTTTTCACGCCGATTTGCCGCGCCAGGCTCTTGGTCGACACCTTGCGATCACCGTGCATCAACACCATTAACGGCCGCTTCGCCTCGTCTTGCATGACCAGGGTCTTGATCACTTCATGCTCGGGTACGCCCAGTTCACGCGCGGAGACCGCCGTGCCGCCGTGTTCTTCGTAGGCGTAGACGTGTTCGGTGTAAGCGACCCCGTGCTTTTTCAGCAGGGCGGTCGCGGGGGTCTCCGAAACATGTTCTTTCTTGCCCATGCGTATTTGCGCTCCAGGTACTACATTTATCCGCGGGGATGATGCTTCTGGTGCAACAGTTTCAGGCGCGCGCGCGCGACATGGGTGTAAATCTGCGTGGTGGAGATATCTGCATGGCCTAGCAGCATCTGCACTACGCGCAGGTCCGCGCCGTGATTCAGCAGATGGGTCGCGAACGCGTGGCGCAGGGTGTGCGGCGATATCGGCTTGTCCGGCACCGCCCCGCGGGCGTGCTTTTTTATCAGGTACCAGAACGCCTGGCGCGTCATCGCCGCGCCGCGCGCGGTAACGAACGCTGCGTCTGATTGCGCGCGCGCGAGCAATGCCGGTCGCGCTTCGCCCAGGTAGCGCGTGAGCCAGCTCGAGGCTTCTTCGCCCATCGGCACCATGCGCTCCTTGCCGCCTTTGCCGAAGACGCGCACCACGCCCATGTCCTGGCTGATCTCGATCAGCTTCAGCGCCACCAGCTCGGACACGCGCAAGCCGGTGGCGTAGAGCATTTCCAGCATCGCGCGATCGCGCAGGCCCAGGGCCGATTCCACGTTCGGCGCTGCCAGCAGCGCCTCCACGTCCGCTTCGGTCAGCGATTTGGGGAATCGCTGGGGC
>Ga0194060_10000810_pt1 | contig 22734 bp, 11 predicted proteins | sample SepL225m_MetaG_FD_163427 | JGI IMG/M metagenome (GOLD analysis project Ga0194060, IMG submission 163427) | Anoxic zone freshwater microbial communities from boreal shield lake in IISD Experimental Lakes Area, Ontario, Canada - Sep2016-L222-5m | ecosystem: Environmental > Aquatic > Freshwater >... | reverse complement strand
GGGGGGAACAACGCATTATCCCCCCCCGCTTGCGGGGGGGCTAGGGGGGGTAATTCAAACTACAACTGTAGTAATAGGGACAACCCATCATGCGACTCCAACGTCTTCGACCGCTGCTCCCCGATGCCCTGTCCATTTTGGCGCTGGTAGCCCTGCCGCTGCTCGTCTTCTGGCAGGTCTGGGCGACCAACTCGGCTGACCGGGTGATGTTTGGCGGCGATATTCTGATGGGTGCCTACCCAACGCGGGTCTTCGTCCACCAGTTGTTCAACAGTAGCGCGGCCCCGCTCTGGAACGCCTACCAACTCGGCGGGATGCCTCTGCTGGGCGATGTGCAGGTGGCACCCTACTATCTACCGAACCTGCTGCTGGACGTGCTGTATCGCGGGCGCGACATCACGTATATCAGCTTCGAATTGCTGGTGGCAGCGCACTACATCTTGGGGGGCGTCTTTTTCTACGCCTACCTGCGCGGCATCGGCGTGAGGCCGACGGCGGCCTTGGTGGGGGCGATTGGGTTTGAGTTTAACGGCTTCTTTGTGGGGCATCGCGGCCACTACAATATGATGGCTGCGGCGGCCTGGCTACCGGGTGTTCTCTGGCTGCTCGATTGTAGCTGGCGTGCGACCCGCAGGGCTCCGGCCATCGCCTGGGCGCTGGCGGCTGGGCTGGCCCTCAGCCAGATGGTGATGGCCGGGCACCCCCAGGCCGCCCTCTACTGCTCGCTGACCATCGTGGGCTACGCAGGCTATCGCTGGGTGGGCGACCTGCGCCGGGCACCTGTGGGCTGGGCCGCACGCCTACGGATACCGGCGCTCTTTGTTCTCACCGGCGTCCTGGCGGCAGGCATCGCGGCGGTGGCCCTGCTGCCCGCTATCGAGCTGATCGGTCGCTCGCGGCGTAGCGAGCTATCGTATACCTTCGCCGAGCAGTACTCGCTGATGCCGCGCAACCTGATCGGCCTGCTTGTGCCGGACTTTCTGGACTGGGGCACCACCGAGTACCGCATTTACGCGGGCGTGCTGACCCTGGTACTCGCTGCGGCGGCCTGGGTGGTGCCGACACGCCCGCGCCCCGAGCGGCGCTTCTTCATCCTGGCGGCGCTGCTGGCCCTGATCACCGCCCTCGGCGGGTTCACCGTGTTGCACGGGATGATCTACCGCTTTGTGCCGGGCTTCGCCTCGATCCGGGTCAGCGCCCGCGCCTTCTACATCGCTAATCTGGCCCTGTGCGCCCTGGCCGCCTTCGGTGCCGAAAGTTTGATTGGTGCGCTGGCCGAGGACGAACTGCGCCGCCTGCGCGGGTTGGCCCGCATTGCCAGTATGCTGCTGGCTACGGCGCTGCTGATCGGAGTCGGGCTGTATGCGTTGCTGATCAACAACTACCACCCGGTCGGCGAGGGATTCTTCTTCGCCGAGAGTCTGTTCAGCCGCCTGCCATCCGCCGATGTTTACACCATGCTGACCCAGACGGCCAATGCCTACGGGGTCTTTCTGCTCCTGCTGGCCGGTGCGGTCGTCCTAATCTGGGCGCGCAGTGCGGGGCATCTGAGCGGGCGCGGCGTGGCCTTGGCCGCCGCACTGCTGATGTGCCTCGATGTCACCACGTTCGCGCCCTACCACGACACCATCGCGGCTGACCCGGTTACGGCCCGATTCACGGTGCGCAAGTACGCCACGGGCCTGCTGGATGCGCCCTGGAAGATTACCGACCAGGATGCGCTGATCGCCGCCCTGCGTCGCCTGCCTCCTGGTGTGCGCGTGGATAACGCCGCTGAGGTGCTGCCCGATAACTATAGCCAGGTCTACGGCATTCCCTTCGCTACCGGGTATAATATCCTTGACATCGCCGAGCGATTCCAGTTGTTGACCGAGTGGCCGAACCTGAGCGACGCCACGCATCGTGACCTGCTCGGCGTTGGTTATGTGTTGACCTTGCCCGATGCGGCTGATCCGCCGGAGCCGGGAGCCAAGCTGCTGATCAAGAACAGCCAGGGTCAGCTCTGGCAGCGGGCGCAGCAGCCAAGCTACGCCCATTTCAGCACCAGCCTGCGTCCCGCCGCTACGGCGATCACCCAGAACGGGTTGCTGAGTCGGCCCGGTGTGGCTCCCGACGTGCAGCCGACGGTTTCCGCAGATGGCGCGGAACTCCACGCCATCCTGCGCCAACTCTGGCCCGAGGCTCTGGATAAGCCGCTCTACGCGATTGGTACCACCGGCGTGCAGAGCCCGGTAGACATCAGCGTACTGGCGGGCGGGCCGATCCAGTACAGCGCGGTGATCGTTGACGGGGTGACGGTCACGCCCCGACAGCGTGGCATTGTCCTGGCCCTGATTGATCCGACGAGCGGCAAACTGATCGCCGCCGACGGGTTCGACACCTACGCATCCAGCGACGAGAGCGCCCGTATGGCGGCACTGATGAGCTCGGCTCCTCATGGTACAATCGTTGCGCTGGCCACCTACGATGAAGGTACCGCTAGTCTTGGTGATGTTGGCCGGGCCGCCATTGCCAGCCTGGGGGCGAAGATCGATCTGCGCGGGCAGACCGGCGCAGCCTACGCGCTGGTGGGGGTGAAGGGTGCGCCGACCGGCAGCGCCCTGGAGCAGATCGGAAAGGCAGCAGTCACGCTCGATGTAGGCGTGGGGGCGCTGGCGGCTCAACCGTCTGCACAGTTCACCAGCAGTCTGCTGAGCTACCAGCCTGACCAGATCAGCCTGTTGGTGCAAAATAGCGTGCGTGGTCTGCTGACGGTCAGCGAGAGCGTTTACCCTGGCTGGGACGCCTCTATAGATGGCCTGCCCACCACCACGCTGCGGGTCAACGGGCTGCTGCGCGGGGTGATCGTGCCGCCCGCCCTTGACGGACGGCCCCACGAAGTAACGTTTATCTACCGGCCTCTGAGCGCACGTCTTGGCGGCGCGATCTCATTGCTCTCCCTATCTCTGGCCGTGGGCACATTACTGGCCTTTGCGGCGGCAGCGGCCCCTCGTGTGGCGTGGCGCCGCCGCAAGCCGACGCCCCTGCCGCTGCTCGGCCAGGGGCCGAGTGCGGGCTAGTGCCAATACTTTTCGAATAAGCAATCCACCGCCGCTCAGCCCTCACCCCCTGCCCCTCTCCCCGTGAGGGAGAGGGGCAGGGGGTGAGGGTCGGCGGGTAACTTTGACGTGGCCCTAGGCCATTTCAACCAACTATGTGGAGTGGTACAATTGGGGGCGCCTAGCCCTCCAGAGACCACTCCATGAAGCGAATCTCCCTACTTCTCTTGCTGCTGATCCTGTCAGGTGTTTTGTTCGCACGGCCTCAGCCCAGCTTCGCGCAGGCTATTTATTTTGAGAATACCAGTTCGACGATGATCGTCCTGGGAAATAGCTTCTATGAGGTTGGGATACACAAGGCGAACGGGGCCATCGCCTACATTACTGATAAGGCAACCGGGCAACACATCTCTGAAGGGTCGCGGTACGGATGTTTGTGGGGTGCCTACGGGGCGCAGGCTGGCTATATTGGCGGGTGTAGCTACACCGCCGGTACGGCGAGCGCCTTCAGCTACACGTGGTCGGCAGCGGATGCGCGCCTGTCGCTGCGCTACACGCCCAATCCCGCTCGCACCAACCATGCAACGGCGCTGGTTACGCTGACTGCCTCGCAGGATCGCTGGTTCGACCTCCAGCTTCAGATGGAGAACCATCTTGGCGGAACGCTCGACTATGTGCTTTTTCCCTCTGACATGGTGTTTCGCGAGGCGGATCTTCAGGCGGTGTACCTGCCGGTTTCGCCGGGAATTGTGCTGAAACCGGCCTTCTTCGCGCAGAATCGCTCCTATGTTGCGGCATATCCCGGCGACCTGTTTGCCGACTTTATGGCCCTGACATCCGGCAGCGGATCGATCAGCATGTACGCGCTGTACGACCAGGGAACCGCCATCAGACCGCTGGTGCTGGGGTTCAATCACGATGATGGTTTTCTTCAGGATAGCAGCTACTGCTACCGCTCTTTTGGTGCCCGATTGCCCGATGGGGGGGTCTGGGTTTCGCCACGGGTGCGGGTGCGGGTTGGCCAGCCGGTCACAGAGAGCGTACAGGCGTATCGCAGCGATAACGGGATCGATAGGTTTGACTCGCTAACCACCAAAACCGGGGCGCGCTACACGCAGATCGTGCAGTCACCGCTTTTGAAGGCGGACGTATCCCAACTCGCGATCCCTTTTACACAGTATGCGGCCCTCCTCTCCCGCGTGCCTGCGCCCGGCATCCTTCATCTGTTGGCCTTTCAGCCGGGGGGATTCGATGAGAATCACCCCGATATGCTCCCGCCAGCAGCGACATGGGGCAGCATCGCAGATATGGCGGCGATGATCCAGCAGGCCCAGGCTATGGGCTTTCTGGTCATGCCGTACATCAATCCAACCTGGTGGAATGATCAGTCGCCCACGCTACAGTCGGTCATCGCCGCCGGTCGGCTCACCGATGTGGCCGCCTTAAACTCGCCCGGTGTCCCCCGCTATGAGGTTTATGGCCCCCACACGGGCTATGTGGTCTCCCCCTACTCGCCCCTGGTGCGCCAGCGCATCGATCAGCTTATGGGCGATATGACCCGATCCATCTCCGGGGATCTGGTCTTTGAGGATCAGATCGGCGCACGCACGTGGATCTTTGATCACAGTGCCTTTTCACCCGATCCAACGGCCTATGCGCAGGGCTGGCTGACCCACACCCGCACGTACAGCCGCACCTTGCTGATGACCGAGGGCGCGATGGATCGCCTCGCGGAGACGGAGCTTGGCTTTCACGGGGGTGTATTCTTGGCTGAGCAACTGCACCAGACAGATGGGCGCTGGGGGAGTGGGACGTGGGAGCCCTACCCGATTTTGCCGCTCATGCTGCGCGATAAAGTCCTGCTCTACCAGCATAACCTGGCACCGGAGAGCTTCACCACCACTAAGGCAACGCTGGCATGGAATATGGCTTTTGGCTATATGCTGAGCTACGACCTCGGGTGGACAAACTTTGGCGGCGGGGTCAGTGACCCCTGGCTCGCTGTGGTGACGGCCTTCCAGCGGGAGGTGTTCTCGCGCTATGCGGGCGAGTTGCTGCTGAGGTATATCGACATGGGGGATGGGGCGACCCGCAGCGTGTTCGAGCATGTTGCCGTGATCACAAACTGGAGCGGCACTATGCCGTATACGGTGGGGCCGTATATGCTCCCGCCCTCTGGTGCGATGGTGACGAGTGATGATGGTAGCCTGATCGCGGGCGTGTTCAGCAGCTATAATGGCCGCCCGCTACGAACCGGCGATCATTACCTGATTGAGCAGCGCCATGCCAATACGATCACCGTGCGCCAGCCAATGGGTGATGATACCGAACTGACGGTTCGCAGCATGCCGGGATGGCAGGGCGCTGATGCGCCGGTGGTCTGGGCCGTTAGCGCGAATGGGACGCTGCTGGGCAGTGTCGCCAGTTCAATGACGGCTGACGGTGTCACCTTTGGGTACCAGCGCCAGATCGCGGGGGTCGCGATTTCCTCTTACCGGATCGTCCAGGGTATGCGAATCTTTATGCCATTGGTCGAGCGGTAGGACAAGGTTCGCAGGTTCTTGACAAATTTGCTACCGGATAGCCCTCACCCCCTGCCCCTCTCCCTCACGGGGAGAGGGGAGATTCCGCAACAGGAAGCGTCCGACTCCCCCTCTCCCGCTCAGGGAGAGGGGGCTGGGGGGGTGAGGGCTGAGCGAGGCAGAACTGCGCACACGCCACCGTTTCATGCCGGTCACCGCCTCCGTCGCCAAAGCCAGTGAGCCACCAGCACGGTTCCCGTCAGCGCGCCCCCCGCCGCCAGCAGCCAGAAGGGCTTGAGCCAGCGCGCCCAGCCCGGCACCGGTAGGATACTGAGATTGGCCTCCGGCGCGAGCAGCGCCGCCGCAGGCTTCTCGCTCCCGTCGATGCGGATGATACCTAAATGGCGCTGCGGCCCGGTTTGCCACGGCCAGCGCCCGGCGACCGTCGCCGGGACACTGGCGAAGTCGTAGAGCGTCCAGGCTAGATGGCCGGTGGAAGGATCGAGACTCCGCAGCCGGTACAGCAACTCGGCGTAGTACGCGGCTTGCTCGGCCTCGGTGTGGCCGTTGGGGAAGACGCTGTTCCAGGTTGGCAGGCCAAACTCACCCAGCAGCAGCAGTTTGTTCGGCGCTGCTTGGCGCAGCGCCACGTAGGCAGCGGTAAAGGATTCTGCCGTCGCATAGTAATGAAATTGTACAAGATCCACCTGTTGGACAAGACGCTGCGCAGCGGCGGGACTCGACCAGCCGATTGTCAGCAGGTGGTTCGGATCGTAACTGTGGGCCAGGCCAGCGATATGCGTCAGCCAGGCATCGACGATCTGTGTCCCGACACGCCGATCATCAAGATCTGGCTCGTTCTTCAGATCCCAGGCCAGGATGGCCGGGTGCCCGGCAAAGCGGGTCAACAGCGTCGCCAACTGGCGGTCGGCATCGGCCCAATGCAGCAGGCTGTAGTCGGCGTGGAAGTCAAAGAGGGTGACGATCAGCTTGAGATTCTGTGCCTCGGCCCGGTCGAGCAGGTCGCCCAGGCGATCACGCATGATCGACTCCACACGCGGGCCGCCGAACTGCTCGTAGGGCACGAAGATGCGGATCGTGTTCAGCCCCAAACCCTTGATCCGGCTCAGGTCGCGGTCGATCACCGCCGGGTCGTACTGCGGCCAGAAGGTATCCCAGGGCGTGGCTTGCGGGTAGTAGTTGATCCCCGCGACCCGGAAGGGCGCGCCATCAACACGCAGTCCCGTCCGATCAATAACGGCGCAGCCCGGACATGCCGGGGCGGGCGGCGTGTTGTCCGCCCCGGTCGCCGCACGGCGCACCCAATGGCGCACATGCCACAGCCCATCCTCCAGCAGCATCACCACATCGTAGTCGGCACGAGTCTCCTCTACGCTGATAATCGCCCCTGCATCGTCGCGGATTACGTGGACGACCGTGGCGTCGTGATCGGTGAATGCGATGATGGAGCCTTCGGCGCTGGAGAGGTGCAACTGGAGGTGGTGGGCGGTATCGGCCTGCTCAATGGAGAGTCCGTCGGAGTGAGCCCGCCGCACGGCGGCGCTTATCTCGGCCAGGGCCGGTCCCGTAAAATAGGTCGTCAGCCCGTGGGGTTCGCCCTTCTGGTAGGAAAGGTTGATCTGGAGCCAGGCGCGGATGTAGACAGACTCGATCTGGCTGCGGGTAAGCGGGTCAATCTGCCGCCCGCTGTCGGCGTCGTCCGCTGCCCACGAGAGCGCAACATGCAGATCCGGTGGCACGTTTGGTACAATATTCAGCGCACTGGCTGGCTCGGCACCACGCTCGAACGAGGCCAGCAGGTTCGCGGCCCCACTGACGACGGCCCAGGCTCCGGCGAGAGTCAGGGCGAACAACAGTGCCCAGATGATCAGCTTAAGGTGTGTTTTCCGCATCGTTACGGCACACTGAAGCTCGCCTGGCCAACCCCAGTGCCGATGTCTACCCTGATCTGATAGTCGCCGGAGAGGAGTTCGCTCCGCCGAAGCGTCAGCCTCGCCAGCCCGCCCAGCGTCTCCGCCTCGCGCTGATGCGTTACGCCATCGGGGCCGATAAGGGTGATCTGAATGGGTGTGCCATTCGGCACAAATTGGCCGAGTGCGGCTAACAACGGCCCGGCAACAATGGACACCGTGCCACTGGTTTGATCAATGCTTACCGTGACCGGGATGGCCCCCACCGCTAGGCCGGGCGCAAAGACAATCAGGAGCGCGGCACTTTCGACCCCGTAAAGAGTTGCGCGCACCGTGATAGCTCCCGGCTCGCTGGGAGCCTGGAGTTGGGCCTCGGCAACACCGTCAATGGTGTAGGCCGGGATGAGCCGTGGCTGTCCGCTCGGTGTCTCGGCGACAAACGTGACCAGCGTGCCGTCCAGCATCTGGTTGCCATAGACATCCGTAATCGGATCGGTGCGCAGTGTCACCAACTGGCGACCATCGGCGGGCATGTCGCTGGGGCTGGCGCTCAGGCTGAACGGGCCAGGCCAGCCAGGAGTCTCGATCTGGTTGGCGTCCGGGCCGTGGGCATCACCCGCCGTCACGCTGATTGTGGTGCGTCCGGCATGGGTAGAACTGGAGATACGCCGCCATGCCAGCAAATGCGTCACGGGCGCGCTGAACGTCTCAGGTGAGCCATCCGGTCGTCGGATGCGGAACTGGAGTGGGGTGCCTTCCGCCACCGGGTTGCCGAAAGCGTCGAACGGGATGGCGATGACGCTGCCCCAGTGCGCGCCATCGGCGATGAGCGAGTGCGGGCCAACCAGCGGTGTGACTGGATCAACCGGCTGGCCGGGGCTGATCATCAGATCAGCGCGGCCCTCGGCGGTGTCGGCGTGCGCCACCAGGGTGACGAGTCCGGCCACCTGAGTATCTGCTGCGGGAATCCGAAACTCGGCCCGCCCCGCCTGGAACGGCGCACGGTAGATCAGCGGCCCGTAACTGCCCTCAATCACCAGCGCCACGATCAGCCCGTCAGGCGCGTCAGATCGCTCCGCCGCCAGCGTCACCGGCTCACCGGCGGCGATAGCGGCAGGCGCTCGTAGGTTCAGCGCCCCAGAGAGCGTTGGCCCAGGTTGAGTCAGTGTGCGGGCGCAGCCCGTCATCAGGATGAGCAACAGGGTGAGCAGCAGGGTGAGCAGACTCGCAGACACCGAGCCTCTGCAGAACCTTCGTCCGACATTTTGCATCTTGCATTTTGCATTTTGCATTCTCACTGACTGCTCCCCTCAAAGGCGTGGATGCTGACCCGCAGCGCGGCGAATCCCATCTCCGGCGGCAGCGGGATGCGTTCACGCCAGGGTGTATTGGCGCTGACCTCGGGGAGCAGCGCGGTGCCGAACAGTCCGCTCTGCTGGTTCACCGTCGTCACATTCCCAGAGCTGTCCAGGGGAATATCCATCACCTGGGTACGCTGCGGGCGCACCGCGTCGCGGATGTAGACGTGATCGACCCAGGCGACCTGGCCTTTCGCATCGTAATAGGTCAGCAGCACATGCGGGATTGTCGCCTCGGCGGTGCCGGTGTTCAGCAACTGGCCGTGCAGATGCATGGATCCGTCGTCGGCACGCGAGATCTCCAGGTTTTGGAGGGTTACGTTGCGGCTCAGGTCGTGTTGGGTGATCACCGCCTTGGCATAGACATCGAACGACTGCACCGGCCTCGTCAGCAGCGGCGGGGTGAATGCCCCCGGCTTGAAGGTCTTCAGGTCAAGTGTGTCGGTCAGCACCGCGCCCGCCACGCCCTCGAAGTCCACCCGAAACGGCGTCACCTCCTTCGGGAAGAGCTTGTGCATGATCACCTCCTGGGCGTTATAGCGCGAAAGCTCGCCACCAGCAGCGTCGTGCAGGAATGCCGTCACCGTCACATCGGCGGGATCCGAACTGGTATTGATCAGCTCGCCGACGACGCTGTAGCGCCCGACGTGGCGCACCAGGCGCGCCGAGAGAATCTGGAGATCGGGGCGATCAAGAATATCGGCGAAGTCCGTGGGCAGACCGATCACCCGGCGTCGGCTGGTCGCCACCCAGCCAACCTCGCCCCGACGGAAAAACGGCTCTGGCGGCACCGTCACATCAACCGGGTCGGACTCGATATACCAGCGATCATCGCGCAGCACCAGCGTGAGCTGTTGTGTGGTCGGGTAGGTCGAAAGCGACGTGACCCAATCGGTTTGAACGAGCATACTGATCCGGCTGGGTTCAGTTGAGACGATCTGGACGCGGACATTGTTAAGCTTGCCGTAGGACGCAACCATGCCCCCTTTGACCGAGAGGTCGAGCAGGTACTGGTCGTAAGGCGGGCGCGACAGCGGATCGAGCCGCGCATATGCCTGGCTAAAGCGGCGGAAGTCCAGATCGTCGTAGTACTGCTGAGCGATGGTGGTTGGGGTGCGTGCCTGGCTCAGATACCACATCCCGCCGCTGGTCAGCGATGCCAGGCCAATAGCGATGAGCAAGGCGAGGCGCACATGCTGGGCCGTGGGAGTGGCCGGGCGCGGGCGGGGCAGTCGCCTGATCCACTCCAGCCAGACCTGCCAGGGTACTGCTGACGAGTCATCGCCGGGGGGAAGCGCCGACCATGCCAACAAACGCTGGTCAATCCACGTCCAGATCCGCTGCCCCCGCCCAGCGACATCGGCCCGCGCCCACAGCGCGTGCGCCAGCAGCCGCAGGCGGCGGAAAGGTCGGGCGAGAGCAGCCCAAACATGTCCACGGATGTGCAGCGGCGTATGCAGGCCGCTCTCTTCATTCAGGTTCAGCAGCCAGCGCAGGTAGGGCAGCCAGAACGGCGAGGCAAAAGCAATCAGCGCCATGACGATTGCCATGAGCGGGACGGTACCCCACATCACCCGCTGGTAGAGCGGAATCTCACGGCGTGGCAGCACCTCGGGCAGCGGCGGAATATCCTCGCGCTCCCAGACCATGATCCCGTTCTCCAGGCGCTGGAGCCGGTGCCAGCCCGAGAAAAACAGCAGCGGATCGTAAAACTGGTCGTTCGAAAAAACAAACTTCAAGTTGTACTTATCCGGCACGGCTAGGAACTGCTGGAGCGAGCCGATACCAGGCACACCGCTATACTTCGCGCCCTCCAGCCGCTCCACCGGCGTACTAGTCATTTCAGGCAGACGCCGGGCCGAGTGGTAGTTTCCATCAACTGAGTTAGCCATCGTCTGGGCTGAGAGCCAGGCCATCTGGTCGCCGAAGCCAAGGGTCAGGTAGCGCCAGCGCCAATGTTCATCTTTGGTCAGAAACGTGGCAATCGGCTGGAAGTCAATCGGGTCAGGTTGGAAGCGGCGATACTGGGTCAGGTTGGCGACAAAGAACGAGATCACCAGGTAGATGAAGATGAGCAGAACCTGGATGAGACGCCAGGTAATATCGCCAAACTGCTCGCGCAGGTAGGTAGCCAGGCCACGATGCTGTAGACTGACGACAAACTCACCGACGAGCGGCAGCATGGTGATCGTCGCCCAAAAGGTAAAGCGGTCGAGGGTCAGCACATCAAAGGCACCGCCCAGGAGCATTTTAGGGAAAGGCGTCGTGCCGCCGGTACCCAGAAAGACCAACATCGCCAGCGAGAGAGTCATCGGCCATGCGCGGGTGGTCAGTCCCTTATAGAACACATAGGGCAGGGTGAGCAGCGTCAGACCATAGGGGATGAGCCAAAAAACCAACCCGGCGCTGGTGTTGACGATGAAGGAGTCCCGCGAGGCGTGCGGGATGGAAACTTGGGTAATCGGATCGGCCTTGCTCCAGAGCCAGTACGGGAGAACGACCAAGATCAGGGCGGCGATCAGACCTGGGCCGTAGATAGCTGCGCGGATTGTTACGGGCAACACCCGGCGCACCCGACGCATGATCAGCGGGCGCAGGTTGGCCCAGGTTACCCGTGTCGGATGCTGAGGTGGCTCGTCAGGCAGCGGCTGGTGGAAGGCGATGACGATTGACGAGGCAATCACGGGTGCCACAAAGAAGATCGCGCCAAACAGGGTGGTGACATGATGGCCCGCCGTGGTCGCAGCGTTCAGCAACCACGCCGTGATCAGCCAGCGCACACGCCCTTCGTCCAGCCAGCGCTGCACAAAAGGCAGGGCGTTGAGCAAGAATCCGAGCGAGAACATCGTGGGCAACTGCCCAAAAACATGCACCGTCTCGGCGATACACGAGGCGAAGACGAGTAGGAGCGCGGCGTAGCCAGCAGCCTCCTCGCTCGCCCAGATCTTCGCGAAGCGGTAGATCCCCAGAGTGACATTGAGCACCGCTAAGAGCGCCACAATCACGAAACCGGTCTTCAGGCCCACCGCATACGAGAGCAAGGCAATTGACTGCTGAGAGCCGGGCGGGTAACTGGTCATCGGGAATCCGGTGTACCAGCGCGGCTCCCAGTGATCAAACCACATACGAGCGTAGTGGTCGGCAAAGAAAATATGGACGTAGGCGTCGTAGGTGTGGGTGTAGGTGCCGCTGAGCAGGAGCGCGCCGTGGTAGGCAAGGGCGATAGCCAGCGCCAGAAAGAGGAAGGGGTTATACCGGCTCAGGAGTGAGCGCATGGTTGTAGTCTCCCGTAGTCTTTCTGTAGTTTCCCTATAGTTCTTGAGATTGTCACGTATAGCAATCCTAAACTGGTTATGAAGAAGGAGTCGAGCCTTTAGGCGGCCTTATCCGGCTAAAGCCTTGACTCCACACAACAACCCCAAGAGGATTGCTATAGTATGTGTAAACGGCTAGGATCAATACTTTTCAAATAACGAATTTACCGTCGCTCAGCCCTCGCCCTTGCCGTCGTTGACCGACGGGCGGCACAATCCTGTGCTATAATCGCTCGCCGGTACGTGCGTTACGTTCCGGCGAACGCCGTCACATGAGGAACACGGGTCATGACAGATCGGCCGAGCATCACCGCATTCTTCCCAGCCTGCAATGACGCTGGCACGATTGGGAGTATGATCGTCAGCGTCATCGGCGCACTGGAGGAGATCACCGACGACTACGAGGTCATCGTAGTGGAGAACGGCAGCACCGACTACACCGTCGATGTGCTTGAGTCGCTCGCCAGTCACTATGAGCGCCTGCGGATTTTCACCCACCGCAAGGCTCTCGGCTACGGCGGCGCGCTACGTGTCGGGTTCGCCAGCGCCACCAAGGATCTGATTTTTTACACCGACGGCGATGCCCAGTACGACCCGCGTGAGATCAAGCTGCTCATGCCCGCCCTCACCGACGATGTCGATATTGTCAACGGCTGGAAGATCGACCGTGGCGACCCGCTCCACCGCAAGATCATCGGGCGGATCTACCACCACCTTGTCAAATTCCTCTTCAGCTTCCAACTGCGCGATGTAGACTGCGACTTCCGCCTCATCCGGCGCGAGGTCTTCGATGTGATCGATCTCGAGTCCGACAGCGGGACGATCTGCCTGGAACTGGTAAAAAAGCTCCAGGACGCCCAGTTCCGCTTCGCTGAGGTTCCGGTTCACCATTACCACCGCACCTACGGCAAGAGCCAGTTCTTCAACTTCCCCCGGCTCTGGCGCACTGGCGTGCAGCTCATTCAGCTCTGGTGGAAGCTGGTGGTGCGCCACGAGCACCTGCGCCGCATCGCCCGCCGCCGCGAGTCGCTTCCGGCGAGGAACAAGGGCTAGGGCCAATACTTTTCGAATAACGAATCTCCCGCCGATCAGCCCTCACCCCCCAGCCCCCTCTCCCTAGGGAGAGGGGCAGGGGGTGAGGGTGCGAGATTGGCTTATGTGAAAGGTATTGGGGCTAGGGCGTAGTTCAGATCGGGCGATTCCAGCGTGACAGGCGGTGGTACTCCTGACCGCCTGGAAGGCGGTACTACATTTTTTGAGCCACGTAAAAGGCCACGCATATGCGTGGCCTTTTGTGTGGATTATGGTGGAGCTTAGGGGGTTCGAACCCCTGACCTCGACACTGCCAGTGTCGCGCTCTCCCAACTGAGCTAAAGCCCCGTACGTATGGTGGAGGTGAGGGGGCTCGAACCCCTGGCCTCGACAGTGCGATTGTCGCGCTCTCCCAGCTGAGCTACACCCCCGCACGCATTTGCGGAGTATAGCATGGAGACCCACGGCTGTCAAATTTCTGGTAAGGCGAGGCGATGTAGCGATGTAGCGATGTGGCGATGTGGCGATGTGGCGACGTGGCGGACTCAGCCGCCTGACGCTGAATCCGCAGGGCAGTATCAGCTATCAGCCTCAGTGGGCAAGCAGCCGATGGATTGTGTTCAGAAGGCTGGTGAAATTAATCGGCTTAGGCTCGAAGGCATCACAGCCGATATGTAACGCCCGCTTCCGGTCGTCATCCATGGCGTAGGCGGTCAGCGCGATAATCGGGATCGTCGCTGTTTCCTGGCGTGCGCGTAGGCGCTGGGTGGCCTGCCAGCCGTTCAACTTCGGCAGTCCCATATCCATCACGATCACATCCGGTCGGGTGCTGCGCCCCAGCAGCAGCGCCTGTATCCCGTCCGCCGCCGTGGTGACATTGAACCCAAAGTGCGTGAAGCGCGTCTCCAACATCTCTCGGATCAGCGTATCGTCCTCAACCACAAGAATATGAGCCATATTCTCACCTCCGCTCATAACCCCGGGTGTCTCTGCGATTCCATCAGTGCCCATGCGCTCCGCTGTACATTGTCGCAAAGTACGGCAGCGAGTTCTGGTGCGAGTGGATTGGTGTCAACTGGCTTGTGTAAGACGCCTGCCGCGCCAAGCACGATGCCCTGCTCAACCCCCTGGCTGACCGTCAGCAGCAGCACCGGGATGGTGCAGGTCTCGGGATCGTCTTTCAACTGCTGGAGTACCATCCAGCCGTCCCGATCAGGCAGGTGTACATCGAGGATAATCAGGTCGGGCATGAGCGTAACCGCCAGATCCAGCCCGGCTGCGCCGGTCGCTGCGATTTCGATGTGCAGGCCCGGCTGTGCCAGCGCCTGTAGCAGTAATGTGCGTATATGCTGTTCGTCGTTGATCACCAGCACGATCCGCGTCTCCTGCGTGACATCAAACAATGGCGGTGCCTCAGCGGCCGCAGACGGCTGCGCCAGAAGAGCGACTGGATCGCCCAGCACAGCGGTGGTGTCCGCACCCAGCGTGCGTGGCAGGGTCAAGGTGAAGGTTGAGCCCTCCCCAAAGACACTGGAGACGGTAATAGCGCCCCCGAGCAGATGGGCCAAGCGCTGGCTCAGCGCCAGGCCCAGTCCGGTGCCACCATACGTGCGGGTGGTCGATGAGTCGACCTGGACAAAATCGCGGAAGAGCAGATTCATCTGATCGGAGCGCATCCCGATGCCCGTGTCGCGCACCACAAACGCAATCTGGTCAACATCCGTCCCAGTCGCGCTGGGCAGCACGCGCATCGTGAGGGTGACGTTCCCCTCGTGCGTGAACTTGCAGGCGTTGCCGAGCAGGTTGATCAAGATCTGGCGCAGATGCACCTCATCCGTCTCCATTTCCCCCACCGCGTCGATCTCCTCGATCTCGAAGTGGTTTCCGTTGCGCTCAGCCAGCGTATGAATGGTATCTGTGACCATATACAGCATCGACGACACCTTCACCGGGGCGGGCTGCACAGACATATGCCCAGCCTCAATCCGCGAGATATTGAGGATATTGTTGATGATCGCGAGCAGATGGGTGCCGGCAGAGCGGATGCAGTCGAGACCGTGGAGCGCCTCCCTGTCCGCCGAGGTCGTGAGGGTGAGTTCGAGCAGTTCGGCGTAGCCGATGATCGCGGTGAGCGGGGTACGCAGTTCGTGGCTCATGACCGCCAGAAACTGGCTCTTGGCGCGGTTGGCGGCGTCAGCAGCCTCTTTGGCCGTGCGCAAAGCCTGCTCAACCTGCTTACGCTCGGTGATGTTGCGCACGATTACCTGGATGGCCGTCGTGTCGTGGTCATGGAACGATAGCACGACCAGTTCCGCATCAACAGTGGTACCATCAGGATACGTCAGCACCCGCTCCGCTACCACCGGGACATCATTGTCCGCTGGGGCGAGCGTATTGATCGTCGCGTCAACCTGCCACCCGATACAGGACTCGGGAGTGTTGCCGCCCAGCAGACGAGCGCCGGCAGGATTGGTATAACGGATATGCTGTCCATCGTGGACGATGATCGCATCGGGATCCAGTTCGATCAACTGGCGGTAGCGGCGCTCTTTTTTGGCGAGCTGGTGTTGGGCCTGGGCCAGCCCGCTGAGCATCTGGTTGATCGCGCCGCCAAGTTGACTGATCTCATCACGACCCGTGATCGTGATCTGGGCCTTGGGCTGGCTGGCATCCACTGCGGCAACCTGGGCACTCAGCCGGGTGATGCGCGCCAGCACGGTGTGATCAAGCATCCAGAACACAATTATCCCGAAGAGAACCCCGGCGATGAGTAGGGCCAGCGTGTACTCACGGTTGGCCTGCTGCCCCAGGTGATAGATATCGCGGGGCAGTTCGACACTGAGCAGCATACCAGTTTCGTCCCGCAGATCCGCGATCCGGGTGACACCAAGCATGTGCTGGTTGTCGATCGGTGTGGTCACGATGATCTGTCCGGCGGCAATCATCGTCGCCGCCTGCTGGAGCAGCGGCGACAGAGCGGGGGCGTCGAGGCGGGTCACGCTGATCGGCAGGCGAGTGACTGCGGCGAGCCGGACGACCTCGTGTTCATCAAGCCGACGTCCCATAATCAGCGTGCCCGTCGCCGGACCCTGCCCCAGGCTGGTGAGGATTGGTCGTGCCGAGAGCAGCATCGGCCCATCGGAGAGGACGACCAGACCAGCCAGCTTGTTGGCAGAATCCGTATGCTGGAGCAGCCGCGCATTGGCTCCGGCGAACTGGCGGAGATCGCTGGGTGGCGGCACCTCCTTTTGGGACGCCAGATCAAAAGCGCGGGCGTAGACCAGCGTGCCGACCGTATTCACAACGGCCACATAGGAGAGGTTGTTATTGGTGAAGGTTGAATCCGAGGTGTTATTTGTCACGTACTCTGGATTTGGCTTGACCGCAAAGGCGTAGGTTTCATCCCACGTCGCGTAGTCGTTGGTTGTTCGGTCAAGGCTGGCGATGTCATCGTCGAAGGCGTTGGCTATTTGCTGCACATGCTCCTGGGCCATATTCGCCTCAACCGCCCGGATGTTGCGCTCTATAATCGAATCAGCCAGGAGCAGCAGGATACCGACGAGTGCGGCAAGCATGATCAGGATGCCAAGTAAGGTACGCGTGCGGAGTGAGAATGATCTCATAGCCATTCCTTAATCCTAGAGAATGCGCGATCCATCCCAGGATCAACGGCGATATAGCAATCCTCTTGGGGTTGTTGTGTGGAGTCAAGGCTTTAGCCGGATAAGGCCGCCTAAAGGCTCGACTCCTTTTCATAACCAGTTTAGGATTGCTATATGTCGTCCCTACAGGTACGGCGCGTGGTCATGCGGAAAAAAGATGTGGGTAAAGGTGTAGATGCCCTCACGGGGAGAGGGAACCAGGAAGTGAGGGCTAAGCGGTGGGAGATTCGTTATTTGCAGTGTAGCAGCATCTAACGCTGGATCTAGCAGGAAAAACCTGACATTGATGTAGGGGAATTCCTGATATTATCAGGACGGATCCCCTGGCGGGCGACTGAAGTCGCGCCGCGTCGCCCGCGATGTGGCGTACACCTAGGGCTACGTCAAAGTTGCCCGCCGACCCTCACCCCCTGCCCCTCTCCCTGTGAGGGAGAGGGGCAGGGGGTGAGGGTCGGATCTGACTTTGCTCATGCCCTGACATCAGCCCTGGCGCATACCCCCTTGCTCACTACAAACGCGGTATAATTCTCGTATATTTTCTATCGCTGGGGCGAAAGGTTTCCAACCATGACAGATCCTGCACACTCCCCCCCACCTCCTGTGGACGACCCGCAGGAGACACCCCCGGATGCGCCGGTTGTCGGGGCCGACGACCCAGCGACCCTCGCGGATGGGCGCTTTCCGATTGTGGGCATTGGCGCATCAGCCGGTGGGCTGGCGGCCTTCGAGGCATTCTTCTCGGCCATGCTCACCACGCCCGATCCCAATATCGCGTTTGTGCTGGTGCAGCACCTTGCCCCAGACCACAAGAGCATTCTGAGCGACCTCGTCCGGCGCTATACACACATGCAGGTCTATGAGGTTGAGGACGGGATGCTGGTGCAGCCCAACTGCACCTACATCATCCCGCCCAACTGCGATATGGCCTTGAAGAACGGGATCCTCCATCTGGTCGCGCCAAGCGCACCACGCGGTATGCGCCTGCCGATTGATTTTTTCTTCCGCTCCCTGGCACAAGATCTGCACGAGCGGGCGATCTGCGTTGTCCTCTCCGGCACGGGTAGCGATGGCACACTGGGGGTGCGCGCAGTCAAGGGTGAGGGCGGCATGGTGATGGCGCAGAATCCCGAAAGCACCGAGTACGATGGTATGCCCCGTAGCGTTATTGCAACCGGTTTGGCTGACTATGTGCTGGAGCCGGTCGACATGTCGGCTCAGATCGTCGCGTATGTTGCTCACAGCTTTGGCACCCAACTGCACCCGATCACCTCTCCGCTGCTGAGCGCGATAGACTCCGTAGATACGCTGAGAAAAATCTGTGATGTGCTGCGTGCCCAGATCGGCCACGACTTCTCGCAGTACAAAGAGAATACCCTGATTCGTCGCATCCAGCGGCGCATGGCCCTGCATCAGATTGATCGTGCGAATGAGTACCTCCCGTATCTCCAGCAGCAGCCGACCGAGGTTGATGCGCTGTTTCACGATCTCTTGATTGGCGTGACCCACTTTTTTCGTGACCCGGAGGCATTCGCCGTCCTGGAGTCCCAGGTGATCCCGCGTCTTTTTGTCACGCCTGAGAACAAGCGCATGGTGCGGGTGTGGGTGTGCGGCTGCTCCACCGGCGAGGAGGCGTACTCGATTGCCATCCTGATCCAAGAGTATCTGGATGTGTTACACCAATCGATAAAGGTGCAGATCTTTGCGACGGATATCGACTCGCGGGCAATTGACCATGCCCGCAGCGGGATCTTTTTTGCCAGCATTGCGGCCGATGTCACGCCCGAGCGACTGGCGCGCTTTTTCGTCCTATCCCTCGATGGTGAAAGCTATCGCATCCACAAGTCTATCCGCGATATGATCGTATTTTCGGTACAGGACGTGAACAGGGATCCGCCCTTCTCAAAGCTAGATCTGATCAGCTGTCGTAACCTGTTGATCTATTTAAACTCGGATCTGCAACGGAGGATCATGCCTCTGTTTCACTATGCGCTGAACCTAACGGGCGTGCTATTCCTGGGTACCTCCGAATCAATCGGAGAGTTCACGTCGCTCTTCGCCCCGCTGGATCGCAAGGCGAAGATCTATCTTTACCAGGAAACTACCTCCAACCTCGCCCGGATCGTGCTGAGTGGCTTCGACTCGGTGGCTTCCAGCAGTGAGCCCCCCCACTCACCACGGCGCGAAATCAGTCAGGGCGTTAGTACGACCAATCTGCGTGGGCTAGCTGAGCGGGCGCTGTTGGCGCACTACGACCCGGTCGGCGTCTTGGTGAACGGGCGCGGCGATATCCTGCACATTATCGGATGGAGCGGCTCCTATCTCCAGCCCGCTCCCGGCGATGCGATGATGAATATCCTCGCGATGGCCCGCGAGGGGCTCCAGCGAGCGCTGACCACGGCCCTGCATCGGGCTGTTGTCCAGCACGAGATCGTGCGCGCCTCGGGGCTGCGGGTACGCACCAACGATGCCTTCATTATGGTCAATCTGACGGTGCGGCCCGTGACGGCCGCTCCGGGGGGTATGGCGACACCCGATATATTTATGGTGGTAATAGAGGAGGTACCGACGACCAGTTTGTCCCTGGTGCCGCCGGTCGTCGCGGGTATTCCGCTGCTGAAGACGGATCACGACGGGCAGGTCGCCACACTTGAACATGAGCTACAGACCAAAGAAGCGTACATTCAGACGACCCTTGAAGAGATGGAGTCCACCAATGAAGAACTCATGTCGTCCAATGAGGAGCTCCAGTCACTCAACGAAGAGTTTCAATCGACCAATGAGGAGCTAGAGACCTCGAAAGAGGAACTCCAGTCGATCAATGAGGAACTGACCACGGTAAATGCCGAGATGCAAGCCAAGGTTCTTGACCTCTCGCGGGTCAATAACGACATGAATAATCTGCTGGCCGGTACCGGGGTGGGTACGCTCTTTATCGATATGAACCTGCGGATCGCACGCTTCACCCCGATGATTACCTCGGTGGTCAACCTGATCATGCCCGATGTCGGTCGGCCCATCAGCGATATTGCCTCCAATTTGGTGAACTATCCCCACCTCGTGGAGGATGTGCGGGAGGTGCTGGACACCTTGGTACCGAAGGAGGCGGAGGTGCAAACCCGGGCCGGAGGCTGGTACCTGATGCGAATCCGGCCCTATCGCACCCTGGAGCAGATGATCGAGGGTGCGGTGCTGACTTTCATTGATATTACCCAGCGCAAGCAGATCGAGGCGGCGTTGCGCCGTAGTGAGATGAAGTTTGCCAACATTTTTCAGGTGATCCCTGATGGGTTGGTGGTGAGCCGCCGCTCTGATGGGGTTATCCTCGATGTGAATATACACTGGGAGACTCTGTCGGGCGCACGTCGGCAGGCCACGCTTGGGCGCAGTGCGCAAGATCCAGGGTTCTTTGTCAACCCGGCCGACTGGCATCGGGTGATTACGCAGGTGCATGCACACGGATCTGTGAAGAACATGGATCTAGAGATCTGGCACGCATCGGGCGACCGTCGCAAGGTGCGCTTATCGGTCGAGGAGTTTGATCTTGATTCGGAGCCGGTTTTGCTCATGATATTCCGCGCACGTACTGTGCGCAAGCACACGAAAGACGCGGATCTCGATAGGACGGAGGAGCCTTCATTGGAACCCGCAAACGAGGGACAAGATGGGAACCTGTGATGACGATAGCACCGCCGCCACCCGTATGAGCGCGGCCTCGGCCATGCGTCGGCGGGCCGAGGCCATGATTGCGGCGGCAACCCCTGCGGCAACGATGGCGCGCTCGCCCGAGGAGCGTGAGCATCTGTTTCATGAGCTACAGGTGCATCAGATCGAGCTAGAGTTACAAAATGAGGAGTTGCGTCGCATTCAGGAAGAACTGGAACTTGCTCGCGCCCGTTATTTTGACCTCTATAACCTAGCCCCGGTCAGTTACATCATGCTGAGTGCCCAGGGGGTGATTCAGGAAGCGAATATCACCACCTCAACGTTGCTGGGCGTGCCGCGTAGCGCCCTGCTCCAGCAATCGCTGGCCCTCTTTGTGGCTCCAGACGACCAGGATCACTACTATCTCTACCGTCGAAAGCTGGTGCCAGGGGGACGGGCACAGGTGTGCGAACTGCGCATGCTGCGGCATGATCAGACCCCGTTCTGGGTGCGGCTGGAGACGATGATGGTGCCGGGGGCAACCACCGAAACGACGGTGTATCGTGTGGTGATGAGCGACATCACTGCACGGGTTCATGCGGAGGACGTCGTCCGTGAACTCAACACCACGCTCGAACAACGCGTGAATGAGCGAACAGCCGCGCTCCGGGTCAGTGAAGAACACCTGCGCAGCACAAACGCCGAACTGGAGCGGGCGCTACGGCTCAAAGATGAGTTCCTGGCCATGATGAGTCACGAACTGCGCACGCCCCTGAGCATCGTCCTGAGTCTGAGCGAGGCGCTCACCGAGGAGATCTACGGCCCCCTCGCAGAGCCACAGCATAAGGCGCTGGATACGATCACACAGAGCGGACAGCATCTGCTCGCGTTGCTCTCTGACATCCTTGACCTCGCCCGCATTGCGGTGGGCCGGGAAACCCTGGAACTCCAGCCCATTGATGTTGACATCATCTGTCAGATGTCCATGCTGATGGTTGAGCCAGTCGCTCATGCCAAGGGCATCCAGATGAACTGTATGATCGTGCCGGGAATCGTCGGGCTGTATGCCGATGATCGTCGGCTCACACAAATCCTGGTCAACCTACTCAATAATGCGGTGAAATTTACCCCGGCGGGCGGGTCGGTCGTCTTGGAGGTGATCACCGATGCCATCCAGGAGCACATCCAGTTCAGCGTATGGGACAACGGAATTGGTATCGCGCTGGAGGATCAGGGGCGAATCTTCGAGCCGTTTATCCAGGCAGACGCACGCCTTGCACGGCAATACGGGGGAGTCGGGCTGGGGTTGGCACTGGTACAGCGCCTCGTGGCGCTGCATGGCGGTAGTGTCCACGTCGTAAGCGCCCCCGGACAGGGAAGCCGGTTCACCATCAACCTGCCTTGGTCGGCAAGCGAGAACGTCGTGCCCGTGGCGTCCGAAGCGTCCGTGGTATCCATCCCCACCTGGGTGCGGTCGCCACATGTGGTGGTGGCTGACGACCACGAGCCAACGCTGAGCCTCTATACAGATCTGCTCAGCGTCTACGGCTATCAGGTGCTGACCGCGCAAACAGGTGAGGATGTGCTGGCCCTGGTCAACGCGCACCGGCCAGACGCGATGATCCTTGACATCCAAATGCCGGGGATGGACGGGATCACGACCATCCGGCGCATCCGAGAGAGCGCCGCTATCGCCGATGTGCCGATCATCGTGCTGACCGCACAGGCGATGGCGGGCGACCGGGAGCGCTGCCTAGAGGCGGGGGCAAACATCTACCTCACGAAACCAGCAAACCTGCGCAACCTGCTGACGACACTCACCGCGCTGCTGCCCGCGTCGCTCCAAAATGTGGCATAGCGGAACGACCGCCCTTGCTTTCCCCTCCGGCGGGCGACTGAAGTCGCCGCTGAGGAGCCTACGGCTGGGCGTCGGCCTGCGCCGACGCCGGAACCGCCCGCGCAGGCGGGCGGCCAGCCAGCGGCCCCTGTGAGGCGACGTTAGTCGCCAAGACATGGTTTCAGGATTGGCACATGTACTTTACCGTTCTGTGCGACCCTCACCCCCTGCCCCTCTCCCTCACGGGGCATATCTTTACCCACATCTTTCTTTAGGCATGTTTCAAAATGGGTACATTCAGCTTGACAGTTCAGCGATGAGGCGATGAGGCGATGAGGCGATACGGAACGCCTCACCGCGTCATCGTTTCATCGCTGAACTGTCAAGCTAGATTGAAA
>Ga0194060_10000809_pt1 | contig 22738 bp, 20 predicted proteins | sample SepL225m_MetaG_FD_163427 | JGI IMG/M metagenome (GOLD analysis project Ga0194060, IMG submission 163427) | Anoxic zone freshwater microbial communities from boreal shield lake in IISD Experimental Lakes Area, Ontario, Canada - Sep2016-L222-5m | ecosystem: Environmental > Aquatic > Freshwater >... | reverse complement strand
GCTTAGCGGAAAGAAAATTGACGAACTTGAGTCCGGCGCGCGCGTTGAGATTAACGATGAAAAGAAAAACCCGCTTGATTTTTTACTCTGGAAGAAAGCCAAAGAAGGGGAACCGTACTGGGAAAGTCCCTGGGGAAAAGGCCGCCCGGGCTGGCATATCGAGTGCTCTGCAATGAGTATGAAGCATTTTGGAGAAACAATCGATATCCACGCCGGCGGAAGCGACCTTATCTTTCCTCATCATGAAAATGAAATAGCTCAGAGCGAGGCCTCAACGGGTCGTAAGTTTGTTAATTACTGGCTGCATTTCGGCTTTCTTAATATTCAGAACGAAAAAATGGCGAAGTCACTTGGAAATTTCCTTACAGCAAGGGAAATACTTGATAAATATTCCGCCGAAACGGTCAGAATGTTTTTTATTCAGACGCATTATGCCGGTCCGCTTAATTTTACCGGGGAAATGTTAAGCAGTGCTCAGAAAGGACTGGAAAAAATAACTAACCTGGCTGAAAAGATTAACAGCGGATTAAAGTCAGCCGGCGAAATTCAGGCAACGTTAACAGGGTTTAACTTTGTCAGTTTCTACGAAGCCTTCGGGAAAGCTATGGATGATGATTTTAATACTCCGCAGGCATGTGCGGTTATTTTTGACTTTGTAAGGGAAGTAAATAAGTATGTTACCGAGAACTTATCCCCAGGTCTGAACTTTTTTGAGAAGGCTAAAGAATTCATGGCTAAAACTGCACAGGATGTACTCGGTATAGTAAATATGGAAACAACGAAAACAGACGCGGAAAATAGTCTGCCGCTTGAGCATGAACTAATCGAACTGCTGATTTCCATAAGAATCAAAGCAAAACAACAGAAAAATTATCCTCTTTCAGACGAGATACGTGATGAATTAAAGAAGCTCGGCGTGGTTTTGCAGGATCAGAAAGAAAAAACAATATATAAGAAGATGAAACCGGAATAGTTTTTACACTAAGTTAGAAAAACAATGTTTACAAATTCAAAAGTGCCACAACTGATTTTAATCTCGGGTATAATATGTGTCGTCATTTTCACTTTATGGCAGTACATGTTTAATATTTATGAAGTTTCGTTTAAAGTCTCAGATGTTGTCTTATTTGCTGATAACAAATCAACTTCTATAATAGAAGTCATTCCGCTGAACTCATTCGGGAACAGAGTGCCATTTAGAAAATCCCCGGCTGAATTTCAAATTGTCGAGGGTGTCGATTTAGTTGAGATAATTCAAAATGATATTGATAATGGAATCTTAACGCTGAAAGCCAAAGATATGCCGGGAAAAATTACTGTGCGAATAAAATCAGAATATTCTCTTATGCCATCGCTCATTGAAATATCAATTCAGCCCAATGCCGCATAAATTTGAAAAATAAAGAACTCCTGACAATAAACAGTTGATGCTAAAAATTCAGAGTTAAAAAGAATGTCCGGTTTTTAGTACACAATAGTGCGCTCAATCGGACACAATAATAAACATATATGTGTTTTTTCTCTGAAATAAGGGAATAAACAGGGCACATTAATTGTTTTTTTTTGACAGGAAGTAATAGAATTCTAAGAGGGGTAGTTATATGAAAATATTAAAACGAATTATGTTTTTAGCTTTGCTGGCGGGATTTGGTAATTTCTATGGCTGTTATACGCAGCTTTCGACTCGCGGTTACAGGGCTGAACGTGATTATGATAAAAACAGGGGTTACGAAACAAATGACCGCTACTCGGATGACCAGACCGGACAGGATACCGCCGGCTATGCCGATAACAATCAGTCTTATCAGGGCGGCTCAGCGTACGATAATTATGATGATGGATATTATTACCGTCCTTTTTACAGAAGATATTATGGCGGCTATCAGCCCGGACTGACTACCGGTATTGGTTTTGGATATTATAACCCGTACTGGTATGACAATTATTGTTCTTTTGACCCGTTTTACTCCGCTGACTTTTATCCATTTTACAATCATTACTATGGTTATAATTACTGGGGCGGGGGTTATTACGGAAGTCATAATTACGGATACTCCGGCGGCTATGGCGGGAAGCATCACGCAAATGATATAACACGTCTCAGGAATAATGATGGCGGCAGGGGAGCATACACTTCAAGAAGAAGAGATTTATTAACTTCCCCAAGAGGAGGCAGTATAGCTAATCCGCTTATCTCCGGCTCAGGAGGAACTACCCGTCAGCGTCATGATGTTGTAACTCAAAGAGGAAATGCCGTTAGCAGGCGTGCTGTTGAACAGAAATCCAGGCAGAGGGATGCTTCTTCCGAAAACAGGAATTACAAGCCAGATTCCGGAGCAAATTCAAACAACAGGAACGAACGTCAGTCTGAGGTCAGACGCAGACAGCAACCCCGAGTTATTTATGAAAAACCAGGGAATGGTCAGAATAGAGACGCGGGAGATCAGAGACACAGCCGTATGGATAATCGCGAGAGAAGAAATGTTAATTACAATCCGGCGCAACAGCCGGGACGAAATCCTGCCCCGGTATATGAAAGACCATCGGCAGAGCAGAGAAGCAGTACTCCGGCTCCGCAGTCGCGAAACAGCAGAAACGATGATGCCGGCAGAAGCAGTAGTAATGATAATAACAAAAGAAGCAGGTAGAAAATCATGAAAACAGGAAGTCTGATTTTTAGTTTCGCAGTTCTTCTTTTCATAATGTTCTCAGGATGCTACACAATGATTCAGCATCCGAATGTTGAAAAGACAGATAAAAATGGTTATACAATCTCACAAAAGGTTTTCTTTTACGATGATTGTAACAGTTGCCATAACAATAAATCAAATAATGATTATGTAAAAAAAACAGATACGAATGCTGAACCGGCCGAGACTTATTCTCAGAATGATGAAGATTATAATTCTGAATATAATGACCCCGGTAATTCCGGCTCAGGATATTATGTGAGTGGCTATTCTGCCCCTTATTATGGAAGCACGTACTACGGAAGTTACGGTTATTTTTATAACAGACCATGGTGGCATAATGTAGCTCCGCCAACTGTTTCTGTCTCTAATCCCGGTACAGGCGACAAATCAGCCGGTCAGTATGATGGACGCGCAAGAACATCAGACGGTAGCCGTTCAGAAGCTACTACCCGGACTACAACTACATATTTCCCCCCGACTTCTGTAAGTCATAGTAACAGTAGTGGCAGCAGTTCAGGCGATACTTCAAAATCAAATGAAGCCGTAAAGAGCAACGATAAGAATAGTACCAAAAGCCGCGAGGATAACAGCAAAAGTTCATCGGGCGATTCTAATGCCCGCAGTAATGACGGCAGCAGAACAACAAATTCAGGCAGGAGATAATTAATGCATGCTTTAAAGAAAACAATGGTTCTTGTTCTTTCCCTTTTAGCTCTTATTGCATCTGATATTTTTGCGCAAAACGCGGGTGATGCTTTAAGGCTTTCTGAACCCGGTCTTGCTTCAAATGCCCGTGCTTTGGGTATGGGTAATGCTTATACGGCATTAAGCGATGACTTTTCAGCCTCTTCTTTTAATCCCGCAGGTTTTGCACTGATTAAAAGAATGGAGTTCGCAGGCGGAATGTTTTATTCTAAATTTAATAATTCTACATCGCTTTCCGGATCAGGCGCTGATTATTCTGGCGGTGTGAAGACGAATTATTCTAACAGTACGACAAAGCTTGATAATTTAAGCTTTGCCTTTCCATTTCCGACCCTGAGGGGCAGTCTTGTTTTTGCCATTGGCTATAATAAGGATAAGGATTTTAACGGAGCTGTAAATTTCAATGGTTACAATAGCGGCAATACTTCGATGATCCAGTCTCTTTTAGGTCCGCGCGATCTGCCGTATTATCTGTATCTTACTGATTCAACAGGTGACAACACGCCTATTAACGGTAAATTAAATCAGGACGGGACTACACTTTCAAAAGGCAGTATCGGCAAGTGGGCTTTTTCAGGTGCATCTGAGGTGGCTCCTAATGTTTTTGTTGGAGCAACGCTGAATGTCTATTCAGGTGATTATAGCAGAACCCGCGATTATTATGAAGAAGATACTAAGAATGTTTACCGAAATATACAGACTGATCCGGGCGATATTACAACGCGCGGGTTCAGACTCTTTTATTTTAATGATATTCTTAATTGGGATATATCAGGCTGGGATGCAAATATCGGCTTTTTATATCAGATGAATAAATACAGGGAGTACGGACTCAGGATTGGCGGAAATATTAAATTCCCTGCGCATTATATAATTAAGGAAAATTATACCGTTACCGGCCGAAGTGAATTTGCAGACGGACAGGTGATTAGTCTTAATAATCCCTTTGAAAGCAGCTCCGAATATGACATTTTAACTCCTTATATTTTTTCATGCGGGGCGGCTTTTAACTATAAGGGAGCAGTTGTAAGCGCCGGTATTTCTTATATCGATTATACCGGGATGGAATTTACAGGCGGACTAAGTTCCATGTTGATGGCTCTGAATAATAAAGATATTAAAGAACAGTTCCGCGGAGTTGTTAATTACAATCTCGGTGCTGAATATACAATTCCGGAAATTGATTTAAGAGTCAGGGCTGGATTTATGATGAACCCTTCGCCATATATTTCGGATCAGAATGTCTCAGACTATGATAAGAAGTATATTACCGGCGGACTCGGATTCCTTGCCGATGAATCCTTTGCCTTTGATATTGCTTATGCTTACGGCTGGTGGAAAGATATCGGCGATAATTATGGAGTAAATGTGTCCCGTACGAATCAGGATATCAAATCCCGCAATATGATATTTACCGTTACTTACAGATTTTGAGAATTTCTTATCCATACACGATAAGAAGTAAAGAGTGAAACAACATATTTTCTTTGTCTCTTTCTTTTTTTTATTCTGTCAGGCATTATTTAGCGCGACACACCGGCTTATTTTTTATCTCTGTTGTTTTGATTTGGGATTGAAGTTATATTAGTCAGCCGATTTATTTAGACTTGCATAAAATCTATTACCAAACAGGTTACAGGAATGGACGATAATCCGCATTTATTAAACGAGGATGCCGGCAGGTTATAATTAAAACATTTTTTTTATGAATTTATTCAACTAATCTATGAGGGAAATTATGCCTTTTATAAACTGGAATCAACGATACTCTGTCGGAATTAATGAAATTGATAATCAGCATAAAAAGCTGGTCAATTATATTAACGAACTTCATGAAGCCATGAAAGCCGGCAAAGCTAAAGAAGCTCTTAGTATTATTATTCAAAACCTGATTAAATATACTCAGACTCATTTTACTCTCGAAGAAAAATATTTCGCCCAGTTTGATTACCCTGATACTGCCGGACATAAAAGAGAACACCAGTTGTTTGTCTCTAAAGTACTGGACTATCAGGGAAGGTTTCTTACAGGTAGCTCTATCGTTTCTATTGAAATTATAAATTTTCTCAGGGACTGGCTTATTCATCACATCTGTGTAGTTGATAAAAAATACAGCCCGTTTCTGATTGAAAGAGGGGTAAAATAATCGATATGACAAAAATTGATATGAAGAAACAATATGCAGAGTTGTTTAATCCTCCGGTTAAGAACGTTGTAGAAGTAGATGTCCCCTGCATGAATTATCTGATGATTAATGGTAATGGCGACCCGAACAACTCCGAAAAATTCAATAATTGCGTTGAATCCCTCTATTCAGTCGCCTATACCCTTAAATTTATGTGTAAAAAAGAGGTGCCGGCTCTCCCTGACTATGTAGTGCCACCTCTCGAAGGTCTTTGGTGGTGCGATGATATGAAGTTATTTTCTATTGAGGATAAATCCGCATGGAAATGGACTCTTATGATTATGCAACCGGAATTTATTAATACTGCCGATGTGGAAAAAGCTTCTGTTACCGCTTATGCTAAAAAGCAAATTGAAGCAATCAAGGAAGTCCGCTTCGAAAATTATCATGAAGGCCGATGTGCGCAAATTATGCATATTGGTCCTTATTCGGATGAAACTCCCACTATACTTAAACTGCATAATTTTATAAAGGAAAATGGACACAGTCTTCGCGGATTTCATCATGAAATTTATCTGAGCGATCCAAGAAAAGCCGACCCTGCAAAAATGAAAACAATTATCCGGCAACCCTTCGAATAGAAACTGCAAGGCGGGATAAATTTAACCTGAAATATCGTAGAATGGATGATATAATGGTTCCTTCGCTAATGTGTTCTAAAGGTTGAATTCATAACGGTCGTTAATATATACATGGCAGGACAATCAACTGAAGTGACACATTAACAGACTTACTATATCTCACCGCATGATAATCACAAAAATTTCGAAAATTAAAGACAGCGTACATATTCAGTTTGATAATGATGAAAAACTGATTCTTCGCTATGAAGTGTTTCTGAAGAATTCCCTAAGGAAAGATGACGGGCTGGACGAAAAGACGAGGGATTCGCTAATCAGGCAGAATCAGTTTTTTTATGTTAAGGAATCTGCTTTCCGCTTTCTTGGATGCCGGTTGCATTCAGCTAAGGAGCTGGAAAGAAAACTTTTAGCTAAAAAATATGACGCAGAGCTGGTAAACAATGTAATCTGCAACCTGAAAGAAAATAATTATCTCAACGATGAAAAATTTGCCCGCGATTTTACATCCGAAAAAACAAACCGCAACTCCCTTGGTATAAACCGCATCATAATGGAACTCAAAGCGAAAGGCATTTCTAAGGATATTATTGAATTAGTTCTTAGCGATAGTTCTGACACAGAACAGGTTGATCAGGCATGCAAAATCGCTCAAAAAAAACTTAAATCCCTCAAAGTCCGCAATCTGGAAAAGCAGAAACTTCAGCAGAAAATCTATAGTTATCTTTTATCCAAAGGATTTAATTACGATATTATCAAAATAGCAATTGAATCAGTTATTAGTTCTGAGACATGAGTTTTTGGTTAAAGATATATTCTCAGTTCCTCTGTTAAAATATTCTCCGAAAATATCGGTTGCTTTGCATCGGGTGATTTAATTATCTTAGCAGAAGTAATTTGAATGTTTTTTTTAAGTCATGGAAAGATTCACCGGCGTTGATTATTCACAACTTTAAAGCTTTGCCGGGTAAATATGACCGCCTCGCGTGAGCTTTTTCATAAAAACAGGGGGATATATGAGCACCGATAAGATTATTTATGAGGGATTAACATTTGATGATATACTTCTGGTTCCCGCGAAATCTTCGGTTCTGCCAAGAGAAGTTGAAATTGTTTCACAACTTACTACTGAAATTAAATTGTACATCCCGCTATTGTCTGCCGCTATGGACACGGTTACCGAGAGCCAGATGGCTATTGCAATGGCAGGACAGGGAGGTATTGGTATTATCCATAAGAATATGACCATTGACCGCCAGGCAGAAGAAATTGATTTGGTTAAACGTTCGGAAAGCGGCATGATTATGAACCCGATAACGCTTTCTTCTGACAAAACTGTCGAAGATGCTCTTGTCCTCATGGATAAATATCAAATTTCCGGTATTCCTATTGTTGATGATTCCAATAAGCTTATCGGTATTCTGACTAATCGCGATCTTCGCTTTGAGCCGAACCTCTCGCTTAAGGTAAAAGATCTTATGACTAAGGAAAACCTGATTACGGCTCCCATTGGCACAGACCTTAAGATGGCTGAGAAAATTCTGCAGAACCATAAAATTGAAAAGCTTCCTATCGTTGATGCTCAGGGTTACCTTAAAGGTTTGATTACATTTAAGGATATCCAGAAAAAGAAGAAATATCCTAACGCCTGCAAAGATGAGCATGGACGATTAAGGGTTGGCGGTGGCGTTGGCGTTACAGCTGATACTATCGAGCGTACCGAGGTATTGCTTAACGCGGGTGCGGATGTCATTGTGGTCGATACGGCTCACGGTCATTCCGTTGGCGTGATTAAAATGATTAAAGAATTACGAGGGAAATTTAAGTATGCACAGCTTATTGCCGGTAATATTGTTACAGGTGAAGCTGCTCTGGACTTAATTGAAGCCGGAGTTGATGCAGTAAAGGTAGGAATTGGCGCTGGTTCAATTTGCACCACGCGCGTTATTGCAGGCGTTGGCGTGCCACAAATTTCTGCTGTGATGAATGTTTATAATGAAATTAAAGGCAAGGGCATTCCGATTGTCGCCGATGGCGGGATCAAACAGACGGGCGATGTTCCAAAGGCAATTGCGGCTGGAGCCGATACGGTTATGATTGGCGGTATGTTCGCTGGTGTCGAAGAAACTCCGGGAGAAACCGTTCTGTTCGAAGGACGCAGTTTTAAGGTTTACCGTGGTATGGGATCGCTTGGCGCTATGAAAAAAGGAAGCAGCGACCGGTACTTTCAGGATATTGAGGAGGATATTAAGAAACTCGTCCCCGAAGGTGTTGAGGGAAGAGTACCTTTCAAAGGTCCGCTCTCAGAAACGATTTATCAGTTTATTGGCGGACTTAAAGCTGCCATGGGATACTGTGGTACAGCAAATATTTCTGAACTGAAGGAAAACGCCCGGTTTATCAAAATGTCTGTTGCAGGTCTAAGGGAAAGTCATCCGCATGATGTTATTATTACCGATGAGGCTCCTAACTATCATTCATAGCTGCGGATGATTTTTGTTCAGGTTACTGGGTTATATTCTGAAAACCATCGATAGGTCAAAATGTTCAAAGTACTGGTGATTGCTTATTATTTTCCTCCTATGGGTCTTAGCGGTGTACAGCGGGTTACAAAGTTTGTCAAGTATATGAGAAAATATAACTGGGAGCCTACCGTAATTACTACGGGTAAAACCAGTTACTTCGCCCATGACAATTCGCTGTTGAAGGAAGTTGAAGAGTCTGAAATCAGAGTTATCCGTGTTGAGGCAAACGATCCTTATTCTCTGGCAAGGAGTAAAAAGAATTTCAAAATGTCCGCGGAAATTGTGATAAAGACTTTAAACAATATCAGTAAAACTTTTTTTATCCCTGATAATAAAATCTCCTGGTCAAATAAAGCATACAAAGTTGCTAAGGAACTCCTTAAAAAAGAGGAGTTCGATATAATTTTTGTCTCTATCCCGCCTTTCTCAACTTTTTCAGTTGCTGCGCGGTTAAGCAAATGGTTTGATATCGCACTCTTTGTCGATTACCGCGACTTATGGACTGGCAACCAGTTTGCCTTTAATCTTACGCCTTATCATTCGTATCTCCACAAAAAGCTGGAGTATAAAGCTCTTAGGGTAGCTGACAAGGTGATTGCGGTAAACCGTAAAATAAAAGAAAAACTTCTAAATACCTTCCGCTTCCTGACTTTTGAAGATATTATGATTATTCCGCATGGATATGATAAGGAGGATTTTGAAAATATCACTCCTATTCCCAAAGGCAATAATAAAATGAGGCTTACTTACTCAGGTACATTTTATGAGTTTATTACACCTAAGTATTTTCTTCAGGCTTTCAGGAAACTGACTTATGAAAGACCGGATATTGCAGAAAATATAGAACTCCACTTTATCGGCGAATTCAGAAGAGAAAATGTAAAGCTGGTTGACAAGCTCGGACTTCAGGCTTATGTAAGGGATTACGGATATCTCGATCATAATGAGGCGGTTGTTAGAATTGTTTCAAGCGATGTCCTCTGGCTTATGGTTGGTGATAAGAAAAATGCCGATACTATTACACCGGGCAAATTGTTTGAATATTTCGGTGCGCGAAAACCGATTATTGCATGTGTGCCGGAAGGTGCGGCTAAGTCGGCCTGCCAGGAATATGGTGCGACTTTTATTACTAAGCCTGCTGATATTGATGAGATAAAAAATACTATTATTCGTGTTCACGGGCTTTATAGGGAAGGCAAACTCCCAAAGCCTAATGAAGAATTTGTCGTTAAGCATGACCGTGAAGTTCAGACTGAACAGATGCTCAAAAGTTTCCAGTTTTATATAAAGGCAATATAGATGAATGTTGTTTTAATTGGTTCGGGTGGAAGAGAAAATGCAATGGCTTACAAGATCAGCCAAAGCAAATTGCTTACAAAGTTGTTTCTTGTACCCGGCAACCCTGGTACTGAGGCATTTGGAGAAAATGTCAGTCTTAATATTAATGATGATCAGGCTGTCGTTGATTTTTGTATCTCAAACGCTATTGAACTTGTCGTCATAGGTCCCGAAGTCCCGCTTGTAAATGGTTTAGCCGACATTCTTCGCAGGCATGAAATAAACGTTTTCGGTCCCGGCAAAGATGCCGCTATGATTGAAGGCGATAAGGCTTTTGCCAAAAAACTTATGCTTAAATATAATATCCCTACGGCCGGGTTTGAGATATTTACTAAATCGGAATATCCCAAAGCTGTCGAGCATATTTCTTTTATTAAATATCCTGCGGTTATTAAAGCCTCCGGACTTGCTGCCGGCAAGGGCGTACTTATATGTCAGTCATTTCAGGAAGCTAAAGATGCTCTTTCCGAGTGCTTTGAGGATGCGTTGTTTGGCGAGGCGGGCGAGACTATTGTAATCGAAGAATTTATGACTGGTCAGGAAGCTTCTATTTTTGCAGTTACGGATGGTAAAAACTTTATCTGCCTGCCCTCTGCTCAGGATCATAAGAGAATAGGGGATAATGATACCGGCAAGAATACCGGTGGCATGGGTGCTTATGCCCCTGCTCCAATTGTAACCCACGAAATATTAAATGAAATTGAAGTAAATATCATTCGCCCGACTTTAGATGCTCTTAACGGCGAAGGCAGGAAATTTAATGGGTGTCTCTACTGCGGAATAATGCTTACACCCAATGGACCAAAAGTAGTTGAATTTAACTGCCGCTTCGGCGACCCTGAGACTCAGTCCGTTTTGCCTCTGCTCGAAGGCGATTTTTTGCAGTTGTTATCATCAGCGGCTAAAGGCGATGTTGATAAGACTTCTGTTTCATACAATGGCGGAGCTGCCGTCTGCGTTGTCGCTGCTTCGGAGGGCTATCCTGATAAATATGAAAAAGGCTTTGAAATATCAGGTCTCGATGATGTTCATGATGAAGCCATTGTTTTTCACGCAGGTACTAAAAAGATTGACGGTAAGATAGTTACCGATGGCGGAAGAGTACTGGGTGTAACTGCTGTAACATCTGAGAATAATCTGCAACTATGTAAGGAAAAGGCATATAAAGCCCTTCGTAAAATATATTTTGACAATATTTATTACAGGACAGATATAGCCGACAAGGGTTTTAAGAAGTCATAATCCAATCCCTTCCCATTTAATTTCATATCACGTTTATCAGGACGGATAATTATCTGTCTTCGTGATATCCTGCTTGTTTCCATTCGAAATACTCATCTACAAAGAATTAAACTATTATTATAGTACCATACCAGCATAAGATTTTGCCAGATAATATATCTCAGATATTCAAAGCAGTACTTTAAAATCGTATATACTCAGCATCATTACAGATTATCAAATGGAATAAAGAATTAATCGGGATGAAAACTTTCATGGAGTGTACTACAAATTTCCTTCAATAAAAGAATGATACAGAATGGGAAAGCAGAAAATGGCATTTTATTATGCCTGAAGGGAAATTTATCGGGCGCAATTATTTCCATACTAAGCTTTTTTTAGTACACAGGCGATTTCTGCAATTCACCAAACCTGTTCCGAAATAAAATATGCCATTTATGGACGGGAAAGAGCCTTTCTGGTAATTGTATTAATAATGCAGGAACGTAAGACGGGTTTTACGCTGTTAACCAGTAACCTTATAGATTCTGAATACACTTCTCTGGTAAAATCTTTGGCAGGTCTGTAACGGGACTTCGCCTGTATAACAGCAAAAATGAGTATAATTAAGATGGAAATTTGTCGTACACCCAATAATGTCTGATAATATTTCGAAATTTCATGCTATATTATGGCATTTAAATAAGCAGAGTAGTATTTTGTATTCTAATAAATTTATTTTGACTGAATACCAAAAAAGTTTTGACTTATCTAATGAAGGCAACGAAGATAAGTTTTAAATAATTAGCTTTTCTATATATAATATTTTTCAACCGAAAAAAGGTCATGAGGATGAGTATTTCAACTGTTTTAACTGAAAGTGAAATAAAAGCCCTGAAATCGGAAAATCCTTCAGAGCGCAGGTCGATAGTCGAAGATTTTATGAATAAAGAGCTTGACGAAGAAACCGTCAGGATACTCTGCCAGATGCTTTCTGATGAAGATAAAGGCGTCAGGGATGCTGTTTCGCTTACGCTTATTTTTAACGGTAATCCTTTAATTCCAAAGTTTATTGTCCCGCTTGTTTCATCTTCTGAAATCGGCATCAGAAATCTTGCAGGTGAAGTTCTCTTAAGAATCGGGGAGAACAGTATTGATGAGATGGAAGCCAGTATAGAGCTGGGCAATGACGACTGCAAGAAGTTTATAATTGATCTGCTCGGGCTTATCGGAAAAGAAAAACCAGTATCAAAGATACTTGATGTTTTGAGAACAAACACGAACGACAATGTTATTCTTTCATGTCTTGAGGCTTTAGGCAATATTAAATATCAGCCGGCTATTCCTGAACTGATAAAAATCTATGAAGAAAACGAGCTTTACCGTCCTACAATAATTGAAGCTTTCGGCAAAATGGAATCACAGGAAGCTCTTCATTTTATCATGGACAAATACTATGTAGAAGACGACCTTACGAAATTTTCAATTATAGAAAGTTTTGGTTCGATAGGTAACGAAGGCACATTTTATTTTCTATTATCAGAACTTACAAAAATTACCGGTCCGATTATTTGGCCGATTATTTCTTCATTATGTATGATGAAAGAAAGGCTCGGGCTTGATATTCCATTTGATGAAAATATAAAAAATTCTATTCTATATACCCTGATGGAAGCTGAAATAAAATATAAGATAGCTGCTACCAGTTTAATTTCTGTCTTTGACGATAAGGATATTATGGATGCGCTTCTTCATATATATGGAGAGGACATCGAGATTGATAAAAATATTCGTCCGGCATTTTTTGAATTCGCAAAAATTATTTATCACAAACTTGCTGTGCTTATTAGGGAAAAACCGGGTAATCTGAAGAACCTGTTATGGCTGTTAAAGGATATGGTTGACTTCAACGGTAAAAGCCTTGACCATCTAAGCGAAATAGATAAGCGGAATTTAAGCGATTCCTTTACCTTGTGTTTTGATAATCCTGATGAAGAAATCAGAAAATCATCTTATGAGTTATTATTTATTATAAACCTTGAATTTGCACTTATATTTTTAGATACTATGGTTGAAGATGATAATATCTGGAACCGGATGAAAGTACTTGAGATGATAGAGAGCCGACCCGGTGAAAAAATAGATGAAGTAATTAAAAAGTTGGCTAATGACCCTGATGAAATGGTCAGAGAAAGAGCTAACTGGGCATTAAGTCAACGCAGAATTACTAACTAAGAAAACAGAGCTGATTAAATATGAGCGATTTACCAAATATGGATATGCAAAACACTCAACCAGGTGAATGGTTTACATTTTCTGGTAGAAGTCAGATAGTGCTTTCTGATAAAACATTTGAAACCTGGCGTAAATATATTTACGATATATGCGGTATTTATTTCCAAGATAACAAGAAATATTTAATGGAGAGCAGGCTTCAGAAGCGAATTGGCTTTTTAGGGCTTGATTCATTTGATGCATATTTAGATTACATTAAATATCATCCAAACCGGCAGCCCGAGTTGCGCTATCTTTACGAAGCTATTACGATCAATGAGACTTTTTTCTTCAGAAATCAGCCACAACTTGATGCCTTGGTAACTTCGATTATACCTGAGATTGTGAACAGTCCGAATAAAGTCAACAAAAAGAGAATCAGGATTTGGAGTGCGGCATCTTCATCGGGCGAGGAAGCTTATTCAATTGCCATGACTCTGACAGATCTTGTAAAACCAAAGTATCAGGGGCTTGAGTTTGAGATTGTAGGCACCGATATTAATCAGGCGATGATTGATACGGCAAAGAAAGGATTATACAGAGATTATTCGATACGCAATACACCTCCGTATTACCTGAAAAAATATTTCAAGACATCTGGCAATACATACGAAATTGATCCAAATATTAAGAGCATGGTTACCTTTAAACTGTTAAATCTTTATGATGATCTAAGCATGAAGGCAATGCTCAACTTTGATATAATTTACTGTGCCAACGTACTAATTTACTTTGATGTTAAATCCAAGATAAAAGTAGTTTCGCACATTTACAATTCACTTTATAAAGGCGGATATTTGTTTATCGGTTATTCAGAAACGCTTCATGGAATATCGAAAGCCTTTAAGTTGGTCAGCTATCCTAAAACTATTGGTTACAAAAAGGAGTAAATAAAATAGAATGAAAAAAGTCATTTTAATTGCGGATGATTCTCCTACGATAAGAAAATTTATTTCATTTTCCTTAACTATGCATGGCTTTGAAGTAATTTCTGCTTGCGATGGAATGGAAGCTTTGGAGAAATTGCCATCAAGCAGGATTGATCTGGTTATAACAGATCTTAACATGCCAAACATGGATGGGTTTGAATTAATCAAGACTATAAAGGGTAACGAGGAATATAAAGATATTCCTATAATTATTCTTTCTTCTTTATCAGGAAGTGAAGAAATAGAAAAGGGAATGAGTTATGGAGCAAGCAGTTATCTTATAAAACCTTTCGACCCGAAAAGAATACATTACGAAGTTTCTAAATATTTAAATTGAGGTAATATATGTCCATGAAATTTCTTGTGGTAGATGATTCTGGTACTATGAGAAGAATCGTCGCCAATTCACTAAAGAATCTGGGTTATGACAGTATCGTAGAGGCCGTTGACGGAAAAGACGCGCTTGCAAAACTTGCAGCCGATGATACCATTAGTTTTGTAATCACAGATTGGAATATGCCCGTTTTTACAGGGCTGGAATTGACAAAGGCAATGAGAGCGGATGCAAAGTATATGAAAATGCCTATCCTTATGGTTACCACGCGCGGTATTAAGGAAGACATTATCGAAGCTCTTCAGGCTAAGGTAAACAATTATATTATAAAACCATTTACACCGCAGATATTAAAAGAAAAAATAGATCAAATTTTAGCTCATGTTCAATAGGTAAAAAGAATGAAAAATATTAATATGTCGCAGCTTTTTGAAAAATTAAGTGACATCAAGGCCTTGTTTCAGTATGGACAAAAAATAGTTCCGGTACTTCAGAGCCTTGTAGATTTTATGCAGGATACCGGGCCGTTACTTGAGAATATCAACCATTCGATAGCTGAAAGTACAGCCAAAATCCCAAGGGCCACAGACCAGATAAGTAATGTTACTAATGCTACCGAGCTGGCTACAACGGAAATTCTCGACCTTGTCGATGTAATATCAAATAGCCTGAATAATATTGAATCTTTGCTTAAAGAACTTATTTCTACTGAAAATAAAAAGAACGAAATTTACGAAAAGCTTTCCATTTTGCTGGCAGGTAATCCTGAGGCTGGAGAATTGTTAAAACAGTATAATGAAGCTAATATTACTATTGACTCAATCGGTAATATAATTCAGTATTTTCCGAAGATTAAGGATGATACATATAATATTACATTATCCCTTCAGGTTCAGGATATAACATCGCAACAACTTGCATCTGTTACTCATCTGATTGAATCAGTACAAGATCGTCTGGCGAAACTAATACGTGATATTGACGATGCTGACCTAAAATCGCCAGCGTTGCCTGGTCCTCCCGTTAATTTTACCGCGCCTGAAGGGGCTACGTTTGACCCAAATGCTTCTTATGACAAGTCTTCTGACCGTCAGGATATGATCAATGATTTAGTTCAGAAAGAAAATATGAAAGCCTCGCAGGATGAAATAGATAAATTATTCTCTTAAATTAAATGCGTCTGTTTTTTTATTAATTGAAACCCTAAATATTAAGTTATATGGAATCAGAACTTCATCAGTTGTTAAATGATCCGGAAATGAAGGAAATCTTTGAAAGTTTTATTGTTGAAACCAAGGAGATACTTGAGAAGCTGGATTTAGAACTAGTTGAGATTGAAAAAAAATCGGAAGATATTGATCTTCTTAATTCTATTTTCAGATCATTTCACACGGTTAAAGGCACCTCGGGATTTTTGGGACTGGACCGCCTTACTAAGGTAACTCACAGGGGCGAGGATATATTGAACAAGCTTCGTAAGAGGGAAGCAAAGCTTACTAATGATGTTATGGATGGCATACTTGCGGCTTATGACAAAATGAAAAGTCTTGTATCGTCTATTGAGACTAATAAAAATGAAGATGTTGATATTGATGATACGTTAGATATGCTCGAAAGAATTTCAAAAGAACTCGAAACAGGGATCAAAACGGAATCAGTTCCAAAGCCTGTTGTGATCCATGCACAAACAGAAATTAAACTGGAAAACTCCGCTCCTGACATTGGAACAGAACATCAGGATGAGTCAGATGAAGAGCCGGAATTAGTTCTGGCTGTAAAGGTTGCACACATCGGCATGAATAAAGATAAAGATATTGATAATAAACCCATTGCAAAGCAGACTGATAATACAATACGTGTTGATGTTGAGCGTCTTAATGAGTTGCTTAATATTGTTTCCGAACTTGTACTTGGCAGAAATCGTCTTGCCCAGGTAAATGCCGAAGTAGCTTTGGAGTATGAAGGTACAAAGTTATCACGCGACCTGGCTGAAGCTTCCAAACAGATAGACCTGATGACTACCGAGCTTCAGCTTGCAGTCATGAAAACAAGAATGATTAAAATCGGGAAGGTATTTAACCGCTTCCCAAGAATAGTCAGGGATTTGAGTAAAGATCTGAAGAAAGATATTCAGCTTGTAATAAATGGTGAAGAGACAGAACTGGATAAAACACTAATTGAAGAGATAAATGATCCTTTAGTCCATCTTATTCGTAACTCGGTTGATCATGGAGTCGAGATGCCTGATGTGCGAATACAGAAAGGGAAAAATCCGCAGGGTACGGTTACTCTTTCAGCTGAGCATGAAGGCAATAACATAATCATTACTATTGAGGATGATGGTAAGGGCATTAATCCTGATTTGTTGAAAGAAAAAGCTATTGCCAAGGGTCTGCTTACAAAGGAAAAGGCATCTGAACTCTCCAGACAGGAAGTATATAATCTAATTTTCCTTCCAGGATTTTCTACCAATGATATTGTAACAAACGTTTCAGGCCGTGGCGTTGGGATGGATGTTGTTAAGACAAATGTAACTAAGCTGCGTGGTTTAATAAATGTTGAATCTGTAATCGATCAGGGTACAAAGATTATAATTAAACTTCCCCTTACGCTTGCAATTATTCAGGGATTGCTGGTCAAGGTAAATACCGAAACTGTGGTTATTCCGCTTAATTCCGTTGTGGAAGTTGTCAGGGTTTCCAATGATGAGATAAAGACAATTAATCAGGATGAAGTAATCAGGATAAGGGACAGCGTGCTTCCGCTTCTTAGAATCGATAAAATGCTTTATGCGGATAATTTTGACGAGAACAGCAATAAATGGCAGTATGTTGTTATTGTAGGTATTGCTGAAAAGAGGTTTGGTGTAAGGGTAGATGAGCTAGTTGGACAAAAGGAAGTAGTTATCAAGTCTCTCGGTAACTACCTTGGCAATATACAGGGGATTGCCGGCTCGACAATTATGGGGGATGGCAAGGTTGTAATGATTATAGATGTTGGTGAATTAATAAATAATTTAACGGAAGAAGTTTGATTAATAAAATCAGGGCAATCGTTGTTGATGATTCGGCATTCATGAGAAAGTCTCTTTCTATTATGCTTGAATCTGATCCGGAAATAGAAGTCATTGGTACGGCAAGGGATGGACTTGAAGGGTTCAATCTCATAAAAGCTCTTAAACCTGATATTGTAACTCTGGACGTTGAGATGCCACGGATGGATGGTCTGACGGCGCTTGGTAAAATTATGTCTGAATGTCCTACCTCTGTAATAATGGTAAGTTCGGTTACAACCGAAGGTGCCGAGGCTACACTTAGGGCTCTTGAATTAGGTGCAGTTGATTTCATACCAAAAGAATTGTCTTATGTTAGTGTTAATATTATAAAGATAAAAGAGGACTTAATTAAGAGAGTCAAGGCAATTGTCAGGCAACGTGCTGTTCAATTGCGTTTAAGAAAGGTGCAGACAGGTCCGTCTGAAAGCAGACCGGTTTCATTCGCATCTGCGCCTTTAAGCTCATTACCGAGGATTGGTTATAAGGCAATCGTTCTTGGAGTATCCACGGGCGGACCAATGTCGCTTCAGAAAGTTATTCCAAAGATATCGAAAAATATTAATTGCCCGATGTTTATTGTTCAGCACATGCCTCCTAAGTTTACCAAGTCGCTTGCTGACCGTTTAAACAGTATGAGCGAGCTTGAGGTAAAAGAAGCCGAACATAATGATGTTATTAAAAATGGAGTGGTATATCTTGCTCCAGGTGGATTCCACATGACGGTTCATAAATCCGGACTCGGTAGCAATGTAATTGATATTTCTGAAAAACCGGGAGATACACTTCACCGCCCGGCAGTTGATGTAATGGTAAATTCTGTTGTCAAAGTTTATGGAAAGAGTACGCTGGGTATAATTATGACCGGCATGGGGAAAGATGGTTATGAAGCTCTTAAAGAATTGAAGGGAATAGGTGGTTATGTAATTGCACAGGACGAGGAGAGCTGTGTAGTTTATGGTATGCCTAAGGCAGTTGTTGACGGAGGTTATGCTGATATAATCTCTCCGCTTGAAAAAATTGCTGATGTTGTCAATAAGGCTGTCTTGTAAACAAAGTTTTATGACTATACAATCAAAAAGAATGAATTTTATAAAAGCCAACGTGAGTTGGCTTTTATGTTTTATGAACGGAGAGGGTCTTAGTCGAATCTATTTCCACTAAGAGTTATCTTGTTACTACTACTTGTTGGCAAACGTGGTCAGTCAGTCAAAAACGGAGGTATTATAAATATCTCTTTTTACTATTAAGCCTTCCGGTCTACCATCATTCCCTGATCTGAATCAAGCGAGCTTTTCAGGTTATTAACGAAATCGGTAACCTTATCCTGGCTGGCGCTACCGGATGTTTTATCGTTCATCATATCAATCAGCTTTTTGGCTAAATCATTTTGAGCTTCTATTACTTTCGGACTTGTAGTCTCGACAGTTTTTTGTGCACTTTTCTTTTGTTCGGCTGAGTAAACCTGGCTCTGTAACTGGCTTGAAGTTGTTCCGAGTACGCTGTTAACCATGACTATTCTCCTTATGTTTGTTATTAGTTTTTATCAGATATTACCGTTTAATTTCAAAATGAATGAATAAAGTTATTGAAGTATCTTCTGTTCCATGGTTGATAACTGGCTGATCATCGTTTCCCTTGTCTTTTCAGGTTCTTCAATAATATGCGGGATTAATTTCTTATAATAGTTAATTCCATTTATCAGGTTCTCCCTGAATGTTTTTATGAATTTTTCTGTATGATCTGAAAATGGCTTAATATTATCTTCAATTAGCTTATGGAAATAATCGATATATATGTTCAGTTCTTTGATGAACATATTTGGACGATTTGGATCAGTTATCAGGTTTATTCTGCCATAGATATGATCTACCATTTCCTTAAGTGTGGATATTTTTGAGAAATATGCCAGATTAGGACCAGGACAAACTGTTACAGCACTGCTTTTTTTACTATTCAGAATATCATTTACAATAAGAGCCACACAGGTCAGACCTTCGCAGAGGCATTCCTTTTCCAATATTTTTTCCGATTCTTTTTCATATTCTTCAGGCGGAAGGTTCCTCTCCAGCAGTTGCTTCATCTTTTTCTTCTGAAATTCAATCGATGCAGTACATATCGGTCTTTCCGTGAATTCTGTATTGAACTTAAGGAAATTTTGTGTGCACGGACTGCCGAACTTACCTCTATCGATTCTGTCTTTCTTTTCTAATTCTTTAGTGCTGTTTCTTAAATTATAAAAAGGAACTCCGAGCGGTGAAGTTCCGCTTAGGTAAATATCATTTTCGCCTGCTTCGGATAATTTTTGCAGAGTTACTTCATCAACATTCATTACTTCAGGAACTAACAGGAAAGGGGAACCCCATCCTACCGATTGAACACCGAAATAACGTATCAAAAACTCCTGCTCTGTAGATTTACCAACTCCACCCTGTACTGTAATATCAATTTGAAGTTTATCCGCCTCTATGATTCTGCTTTTTTTTCTCATTGCCTGAATATATACTTCGCCAATAGAAGCTGATAGTTCGCTTTTCCTGTTCTTAAATTCCTCTAAAATAGGGCCTAAGAGGTATCCATCGGTAGCAAACGCGTGTCCGCCACAGTTTAGTCCTGATTCAATACGGTATTCTGAAACCCAAAGCCCTTTCTTTGCTAAAAATTTTCCTTGTATAATAGCAGAACGGAAGTCACTTACTTTAATGATTAATTTCTTATTAAAGTTCCCTTCAGAATCAGGATGAAACTCAGTAAGATTTTCCATGTAGCTGAACAAACGCGGATTCATACCGGCGGAGAGGACGATTGAGCCTGATAAATCGCTTCTTGCAAAGCCTCTGAGGGCGGCGTGTGCATCGTTGTATTCAACAGAGAGAGCTTCTCCGTTGGACTTATAATTTACTTTATCCAGTTTTGTCATAATATTTACATCAATTGAACCGGGTTTAATATTCTCACGGAGCCATTGTTGCAACTTTTGAATAACATTCTGATCCTTTGAAGCAAGCATTTCTCTGTATTTAATTTTTAATACAGAAAATTCGGGCAACATTTCGAGATATTTACTAATCTCGCTACCCGCGTTAAACTCGGAATTTTTCAAAACTTCGAACTGATGCTTTACTATTTGAAATACCATGTTAAGATATGCTGTAACTCTTTTGGCTCTTGAATCTTCTTCCTTTTCGGCAATTGGAATATAGGGACTATCAGACTTTGATAAATAATATGCGCGCATTCTTTCGAGAAGATCATCGTTTCCTATCGACAGTACTGATGATATCCCATACTTTGCTACTTTTACCGGTGTATCTATTGAAAATCCAAGCCCTAAAATGGGTATATGGAATTTATGTTCACTTGAAATTGACATTGCTCACTCGAAATTTTAATAATAAAAACAAAACTGAATTTCTTACTATAGATAAATTAAGACCGGAGAAGATTGGTTCCCGATACCCGCCAGATCTTTTTTATTCAGAAGAAAGAAGTATTAAATAATTCACCTGCAAAATAATAAAATATCTGATAATATTATGCTTAATTTGTTAAAAAAGCATCCAAATTTGAATACCTGTGCCAGAGAATCAAAAAAGCGAAGCCCGCATCAAGGGGGAATTCTGAGTTTGTTCTTAAATTCTGCCAGGTGTACGACAAGTTTTTCTTTTAGTTGTCAGCTCCGGCAACAAACAGGGGCTGGAATGTGTCTGATTGCTACTGCCATCCGGTTCTGTTCTTTTTTGCTCATTGTCAGATATTCTTTCATGTCACACTTTCTACCCGATGGTTCTGAACCGGCTTATTTACTGACATTCTTAAAGAGTCTTCACCCTGACATTTTTAACGAATTATAACATTATCCCGATTTTATTAATTTGTAACTTGTGTTTACGTCTGCTTTTTTGCACTTTTGTCCCGCATTTTGAGCCGTTTATTTTTATCCCTTAATCTTAGATTTTGTTTTTACAACGATCTAAACACCCTGTATAACTTCGTGCAATATGGAGAAATATTGAAATACGCTATTATTGTTTTTATCGGGGGCGGTATTGGAGCTGTTACCCGCTACTGGCTTTCCGGAATAATTGCGCATTATATGGGAACCGGATTTCCTTATGGCACATTAACGGTAAACATAATCGGATGCTTTCTCATTGGATTTTTAATGACTTTTTTCGAGGCAGGATTTGCCATTATCCCTGGTCTGAGAATGTTTCTTACTGTCGGATTCTTAGGCGGACTGACTACATATTCAACCTTCAGCTTTGAGACTATAACTCTTTTGCAGGAAGGAAATTATTTTTATGGGATTGCTAATATATTGGGAACTACGGTTGTTTGTCTTGTGTCGGCCTGGGCCGGCACCGCGACAGGGAAATTTTTATAATATCAACAGGAGAGAATATCATGGTGAAATATTTATCGGCTACAATGATGTGTATGTTTTTTCAACTGAGCTTCTTCATATTGATCGGCGGCAGTTGTCATATTTATGCACAGGGAAATAATGACAGCGTATCAGTAAAGATGACGAAAAATAAAATCCCTATTTTGATTAAGAGCGATTTTAATTATGCGGTGAATGATGGTTCAAGGCTCGCCAGCGCTCCTCTACATTTTAAGGCAGATAACTGGCTGACGTTTGGCGCGGTTATAGGCGGTTCCGCGCTGGCTTTCCTGGCAGATAATAATATAAGGGATATAGCTCTTCGCAATCACACGCATACGTTAGATAATATTTCAATTTTAGGAAAAACCTATGGAGAAGCTTATGCGGGAGCGATAATCTCAGGGTTAGCTTATGCAGGCGGGCTGGTTTCAGGCAATAATGAAGTAAGAGAAACCGGCAGAATGCTTTTTGAAACGCTTGTTTATGCAGGAATAATAACTATAGTATCAAAGAG